>Ga0137409_10001686_pt1 | contig 23946 bp, 18 predicted proteins | sample CZODoug1_16funga_FD_122059 | JGI IMG/M metagenome (GOLD analysis project Ga0137409, IMG submission 122059) | Vadose zone soil fungal communities from Angelo Coast Range Reserve, California, USA - CZODoug1_16fungal (Hybrid Assembly) | ecosystem: Environmental > Terrestrial > Soil > Vadose zone...
TGAGTGTGGTGAAATTTTCCGGACCGACGTGATTGACACCTATCTCCGGCTCCATTTGGAGAGAAAAGCAAACGTTGCGTATCACCTTTGGGGGTTGCTGATACTTTTTCTCTGGATGAAAAAATGGCGAATTCAGGCAGCGTCGTCCGCGACGCCGAAGATTTTATTACAGGCAAGAGCTGGCGCGTCTACCTGACCGTTCTGCTCGTCGCCGGAGCCATCTACCTGGGATGCATCGTTTCTCCGCCGTCGTTGATGGACGATGTAGATGCGGTCCAGGCGCAGATCGCGCGGAACATGCTGACTTCCGGCGATTGGGTAACGGCCCGGCTCGATGGGGTCGCGTACCTCGAAAAGGCGCCGCTCGTCTATTGGATTATCGCCATTTTCTACAAAATCTTTGGCGTCCACGACTGGGCCGCGCGCATCCCCATCGCACTTTCCGTGATGGCGCTTGCGTGGCTCACCGCTGCGTTTGGCACTTGGGCCTTCGGCAGACGCGCAGGGCTGTATGCCGGCCTCTGTATGGCCACTTGCATCGGAATCTTCCTGTTCACGAGGATTCTCATTCCCGACGTAATGCTGACATTCACCACCGCGTTGGCAATGTGGGCATTTCTCCGCGCTCTCGACGAGCAGGAGCCGCACCCGCGCTTATGGGCTTTCGTGCTCGCCGCGAGTCTGGGAACAGGGCTGCTGTTGAAAAGCCTGGTAAGCGTAGTTTTTCCGGTCACAGCCGCGCTAATCTATCTTTCCCTCACGAAACAATTGTTCAGACCGCGGACCTGGCAGCGGCTCCGGCCCATCACCGGGTTCTTCATCGCTCTGGCGATTGCCGCGCCGTGGCACATATTGGCTACCATTCGCAATCCGCCTTACTTCTCTTTTTCCTTGCATGGCGGCCCGGGGGAGTACCATGGCTTCCTCTGGTTCTATTTCATCAACGAACAAGTTCTTCGCTTCCTCAATCTGCGCTATCCGCGCGATTACAATACAGTTCCGCGACTCTGGTTCTGGCTATTCCACTTTCTCTGGCTATTTCCATCAAGCGTCTACTTTCCCGCGATCGCCAAGCTTTCCTACAAGCCGGTCGATCGCGCAGGTCGAGCACGCCTCCTCGCACTTTGTTGGACCGGCTTTCTTTTGATTTTTTTCACCTTCTCGACAACCCAGGAATACTATTCCATGCCTTGCTACCCTGCGCTGGCGCTGCTGCTGGGCTCCGCCATGGCCGCAGGAGGAGATTGGATACGCCGTGGAACACGCGTGCTTTGTGGAGTTGCGGGAGTCGCGGCCATTGCGTGCCTCGCGATATTTGTTGCCGTTCGAAATCTGTCAACGCCCGGTGATAGCTCCGATGTACTCAGCCGCCATCCCAGCGCCTATACCCTTTCGCTCGGCCATATGTTGGACCTCACGTTCGACTCCTTCGCGTACCTCCGCTTACCCCTCCTGGTTGCCGCCATTGCGTTCACGGCCGGAGCACTGGGCACATTTCGCTGGCTTGGCCAGCGCGCGTTCTTGTCGACAACACTGATGATGGCTTTGTTTTTCCACGCCGCGCGCTTGGCCCTGGTGGTATTCGATCCGTACCTGACCTCGCGCCCGCTCGCTCAGGTCATACTGCAATCGCCTCCGGGCAAACTAATCGTGGATCGTCCTTATTACGCATTTTCGTCGCTGATTTTCTACACGAATAGCGACGTAATGATTCTCAACGGCCGCTATAACAATTTGGAGTATGGCTCCTATGCTCCCGGCGCTCCCAACGTCTTTATCGATGATGCACGATTCAGGAGTCTGTGGCTGGATTCTCAGCGCTACTATCTCGTTGCTTATCCGAAAGAATTGTCCCGTTTCGAAAATCTCGTTGGTCGCGATCACCTAAACTTGCTGGCATCAAGCGGCGGGAAACTGATTTTCACCAATCAGCCGTTAGACCACACCGGACTGCCGCCGGGGATGCATTATCTATCAGCAGCTTCCAAGAACGCACTTGCAATACCGCCGTTATACAGGTAAAAATGAAAGTCCCCGGTTTTTGAGGCCTTACCCAGTGCCTCTTGTTGCCGAGTGCGGTGTAGCCGGAACCGTCACTCGCGGTACGAATCGTCGCAGACATTACAATTAGGAATTACCTTGAGGAGGATTCATGAAGATTGCCGTGCTCGGTGGGGACGGCTATTGCGGTTGGGCGACAGCGCTTTATCTGTCGCAAAAGGGTCATTCGGTGGCGATTGTTGATAATTTCCTGCGCCGCCTGTGGGATCACGAACTTGGTGCGCAGACGCTAACTCCCATTCGACCGCTCACGGATCGCGTGCGGGTCTGGCAGAACTTGACCGGCAAGACCATCGAGATGTTCGTTGGCGATGTTGCTGACTATGACTTCCTCGCTTCCACGCTGAAATCTTTTGAGCCCGAAGCCATCGTGCATTTCGCCGAGCAGCGCTCTGCTCCCTATTCCATGATCGACCGGAAACACGCCGTCTTCACCCAGGTGAATAACGTCGTCGGCACGTTGAATGTGCTCTTCGCCATCCGCGAATTCATGCCGGATTGCCATTTGATCAAACTGGGAACGATGGGCGAGTACGGCACGCCGAACATTGACATCGAAGAAGGTTACATCGCGATAGAACACAATGGCCGCAAAGACGTGGTGCCCTTCCCCAAGCAGCCCGGCTCCTTCTATCACCTCTCGAAGGTGCATGACAGTCACAACATGATATTTGCGTGCAAGATTTGGGGCATTCGCGCCACGGACCTCAACCAGGGCGTCGTTTACGGAACAATGACCGACGAAGCCGCCCTCGATGAGGCGCTGATCAATCGCTTCGACTATGACGATGTTTTTGGAACCGTTCTAAATCGCTTCTGCGTTCAGGCCGCCATTGGGCAGCCGCTTACCGTCTATGGAAAGGGAGGGCAGACGCGCGGATTCCTCGACATTCGCGACACGGTGCGATGCGTCGAGCTTGCCTGTCATAACCCGGCGGCCCGGCATGAATGCAGGGTTTACAACCAATTCACGGAGCAGTTCTCGATTCTGGATCTCGCCCACCTTGTAGAGGTTGCCGCAAAGAAAGCGGGGATTACCGTCGAGATCGATCATATTCCCGACCCGCGCGTGGAAGCCGAGCAGCACTACTACAATGCGAAACACTCCAAGTTGCTCGACCTCGGCTTGCAGCCGCATCATCTCTCGGATTCGCTCCTCGATTCCCTGCTGAACATCGCCATGAAATACCGCGATCGTGTGGATGCTTCGCTCATGCTCCCCCAAGTCAACTGGCGTGAACCGAAAAACGAACGCCGTATGCAGATGAGCATGCCCACAAGGTCTTCCCATGCGGAGTCGCGGGCCGAGGCCAAAGCGAAAAAGGCCTAGGTCTGTTCCTTCCGGCGCTTCAGTACGTTGAGCTCGCTGGCGACACGAAGCGCAAAATCCAGATGGAACGGAAAGGCCGCGCCATCCAGCGCGGCCTCTATTTTTTCCATAAACCGCTGAACAATGAGCTGCCGGTGATTGAAAAGATCGACGGAGGCAATCCTGTGTCCTTTTCTTTCGATCCAAACCACGCGTTCATCCGGAAGCTCGTATCCGCAACGGATTTCGGATACTTCTGACGACGGGACCGCCCATTCGCGGATCGCCAGCAGGTGGCACCCGAGGTTGTCGAGTGCCGGGATACCCGTTTGATCCGAGCGGCTCAGAAAAAAACGCCCGCCAAGACGTAACCCAGCGCCCGGATAGAATTCCTGTCTCCACTTTTGCACTTCCTCCAGGACGCAATATTCGAAGTGAACGGCAATGACGCGGGCTCTTGCACGAGCGAGTGCCTGCAATCGTTCCGTCTCTTCCTTCGAACCGTACCAGGGTTTTTCCACAACTACATGCAGGCCGGCCTCCATGGCGGACTGAATCATCAGCGTCACATGAGGCCCGGGGGACACGCAGAGCCAGGCAATTCGCGCGGCGCTTTCCTTCATCGCCTGCGCAAGGCGCGAAACATAGTTTGCTTCGCTCTCGGAAGGTTTCTGCCTGGTCTCTTCGATCGCGACGACGCTCCGGCCTTCGCCCGCGATGATCGGTTGCATCCGCTTTGCCCAGCGCCCGCGGCCGAGGATGACGTAGGCCGGCCCTTCAGCCATTGCGCGCAATCCTTTCGCAAACGAGACGAGCGGCCTTCACAGCACTGACGACTTTCCCTGAAAAAATATGGAGTTCGCCCGGCGCGCCTTCTTGTACATAGAGAATTCTGCGATCCGATTCAGGACTGTCTTCGACGACTCTTATCGTGAAACGCGATCCCAGATAAAGAGCATCCTTGGCGCCGGGCACCGAATCGCAGCAATCCTTCCGCATCGCCTCAAAGCGCGTGAATGGCACCGGCTCAAACTCCGGTTCGTTCAAAATACCTGCGTACGGTTCGGGGACGGGCTCGTCCGGGTCCGTTGTTGTCCAGTGGTTTGTGTTTTTCGCCGAGCCGAAAAGAGATCGCTGGGAGCTTCCATACGGATCGAACGCGGTGAAAGGTCCATCCACTACAACAAGAGCAATTCCGCGCAGGGCCACGGGAAGCTCGATCAGCATCTTTTCGGCCACTTGAAATTTGGCGATCCTGAAGGTACGACGGCTGGGTCCCAGGCCATACGTTGCCCAGATCACATAGTCAAATTTAGAACGCATCTCCCCGTTGAACGCCTTCTGCTCGAATCGGATTCCGAGCGAGCGAATTCGGCTCACCACCAATTTTCGCAAGACATCCGGATCGTAGATGTGTTCTTGCACTTCATAACACCGGTCAATAAATTCGAAATTCATCCATTCCGGGCGGCACGGCGTGAGGGGAAGTCCGTGCTCCCGCATCACCTTTTCGTACAAATCCGGTGGCGTTCGCGAATCTTTCTTGGGGATGGCGTAATAGTGGCGGCTGTTTCGAACAATGGCCGGTTCGAATGCCTCAATGAATTCCGCGCGAGCCTCTAGAGTTTCCAGGATGGTTTCCGGGCTGCGAGGATAGTGATATCCCGCGTGGACGCGATACTGGTTGATGGCAGAAGCAGCCTGCATAATACCCAGCGGATCAAAGAGATGCACGTCGTAGCCTTCTTCGGCCAGCCGAATCGCGGTTGTGGCGCCGTATATTCCCGCTCCTGCTACCGCGATTTTCGGGCCCATGGTCTCCTTCCGCAGGTATTCACTTTATCGCTGAGGTGCGCCGCAATCGCACGTACTTTCCCGCGGCCGGCCAAAGATGAATTCATCCAGCTAGGATTGCGAGGAATTGTGCGCGGGATGCGGAACGACCGGCACGAGCATCCCTTCTCGAATCCGGTAATCGACGTTGCGCCAGCGGATGCTCTTGCGTCCAAACGTCAAGAGCCAGATCACGAACGCCGTCGCATCCCACACAAAAATGAGCGGCAGTTTTTTCCAGAGTCCGGTCTGTTTCAATCCCCAAACGCCAATTAGCCACGTCGTGATCAGCCGAAACGCCGCATACATCCCAAGATAGGTCAGACCAATCGCCGGCGGATGAGTTGCGGCGACCGCCAAACTCCATGGCAGGCCCTGCGTGAAGGCCAGTCCCAGGTGCCCCCACGGCCTCATGTGCCGCATCACCGTCATCCATCGCAGGCGCTTCACGAACAGATCGCGGAGTGAATCATAGTCGGGCACGGTCTGGACAGCATATGGAAGCAATTCAACTTCGAAGCCTTGCTCTGCGATCAAGCGGCCAACCAGCAGATCATCAGCAGGCCGATTTTCGATGGCCTCGTACCCGCCGAAACCCGCAAGGTGCGCGCGTGTGGTGACAATCGTCTGCCCCAGCGCGAACTTGATTCCGTCCAACTGCCGCGCCACCAGAATTCCCGGATAAAAATCAGAGATCATCCCGATGGACTGAAGATGCTGCGTCAACGTTTTGTCGTGCGTCGAAACGTATAAGCAGGTTACGCCGCCTATCTTGGGATTGCGCAGCGGCGCCACCACCGTGCGCAAATAATTTGGCTCTACGCGAACGTCGCTGTCATTGATCACCAAGACTTCGTTCTGCGCCTCATTCACCATCCGCACCAGCTTGGCGACTTTGTCGTTAATGGCGTTGCGTCCCGAACCATAAAGAACGCGGATTCGCCGTTCTGGAAAGTTGCGCTGCAACTTCTCAAGAACGGGCACTGACCCGTCATTTTCGTCGCTGACGCAAAAAATCAGCTCGTAGTCCGGATAATCCTGCCGGCAGTAGCTGGCAAAATTTTCGTATGCTTCCGGGTCCAATCCGCGGACCGGTTTCAAATTGCTGACAGGAGGCGTGAAATCCAAATTCGCGGGCAGACGGTCCGCGGACCGCCAAAAGAAATGCCATGAGCTATAAAGAACCAGCAGGTAATAGATGAATGGAGCAGTGGCCAGGATCAGGAACAGGATATCGGCAACCTTTGAAATCATTGCACCTCTCGTACCACAAGCTTTCTGCGTTTTGCAAAAGAATAGCAAAAATTTGGCCGGTTCGCTCCGCGAGGCTTTGGGAACTTTTGGACATCGAGTAAGATCGTGATGGCATCATTCCTGACGCAAAAGGCGAACCCGAAATCGCATGAAAGATTCTCCCGGCCTGCACTTCAAGACCTACGTTCTACTACTGTTCGTGGTCCTATTCGCTCCGCTGGGAAATGTCCTGCTGAGCAAGGGGATGAAGGGGATTGGTTCGGCTCAGAACTGGGCGCCCGCGGACCTATTTCCTGTTCTCGTCAAGATTCTGACCTCCGGCACCATCTGGCTTGGGATTGCCTGCCTGCTCGCATTTTTTGTCGCCTACATGCTCGTGCTCACCTGGGCGGACTATAGCTACGTACAGCCGGCATCGGCTTTTTCCTACGCGGTCGTTGCCGTGCTGAGCTACTTTCTCTTGGGAGAAGTTGTGCCTCCGCTGCGTTGGGCCGGCATCGCGGTGATTTGCGTCGGCGTATTTGTGGTCGGGCGCACACCACCGCGTACCACGGAGAAGGCATAAACGTGCGCGAATTCTTCTTTCTGTTCCTGGTGATTGTGGCCGGTACGGGCGGCGAACTCTGCGTCACTCGCGCGATGAAGGTCATTGGCGAGGTTCACGATTTCCAGCCGGCGGCGCTCGTCCGCTTTGTCTTCCGGGCCATGCGGGTGGGTTGGATGTGGATCGGTATTGGAATGATGACGCTGGCCTTCTTTTCCCTTCTGGCCATGCTGTCGATCGAAAACGTGAGTCTCGTCGTTCCCGTCACGGCCTTGAGTTATGCGGCGGGTACTACAGGTGCCAAGCTTTTCTTGCACGAGCGCATCAGTCCGCAGCGCTGGTTAGGTGTGCTGATCGTCTGTGTCGGAGTTACGCTCGTCTGGCTCAGCAGACGCTAGTCCACTCTGTTTGAAGGCCCGCCCTACGGTTTCTCGGGTTTTTCCGGTTTCTCCGGATCCACTTGCTTCGCGGTCCCGATCTTGATCGTGGCTCCGAACCGCTTGTAGTTTGAGTATCGAACAGCCACTCGAACATGCACGTCGAATCCGCTTTTGAAGTGCAGCGTATCATCAGAACGTGTGTAGGTCGGAAACCAGTAATGGCCTTCGATATTCTCTCGAAATGTTTCGAAGATAGGAAAAGCGCTGTCCTGCTTTTTCTTCATCAGGCCGACGCCCTTTCCCCGGGTCTTAACGATCTGCATATCTCGGTCTTCTACCCAGATACGTCCTTGAAAGTAGCGCTGGCCTTTCTCCATTTTTATCGGCGCGATATCAAAAACGTAAGTACCCAACTCATCCACTTGCTCTCGCCCGACGTATTTAATGTCATACTTGGGTAATTCATCCGGTGTTAGCACCAGCGGCCAAACCTTTTCGATGTCGTCGAAATCTTGCTGCTCCATGCTGATTCGCTGTATTGTCGAGACGGGTGCCTGGACAACTCTCTCGTCACGCTTCCCCTTCGAGTTGAACGTCATATCGCTGATCATGCGATACTCGCCGTCCGGCTGGCCGTCATCATCGATGGTCTGGAATAAAAAGACCTGTGTGTAAGTATAGTTTTCGCGTTCCCTGCGGAACTCGTCCTCGTTCTCCGTAAATTTTTGAATAATTTTCTCTACCGGTATGGAAGGCGGCTCATTCGTGATGTGCGAGGATCTTTGTGGCACGCCCGCCCCGTCTTTCGGCGGCGCCGAAGGCGTGCTCGTGGGTGCCACCGTGCCCGGCGGTGGCGGAGGCAATGGGCCTTTCTGCTGCGCGCCCAAGGTCAGCGCCAGCAAGCCACTCGCCATCAGGAGCAGTGGCCTGGCTCCGATGGCTCTTCTCGCGGCCTCGACGGCTTCCAAAGTGAGTCCCAGCATTTCTTCCAGTCTCCTTGCCTGCCTCTTCATAGTAATCTACTCAAGGATTCGATGCATGGACTTGCACTTTCGTGGCTTGAACAACATTCCGAAACAGCGGCGCGACCTATAAACCAAGCCGCAACGGATTCGCCGCTCTTATTGCGATTTCCTATATCCGAGCTCCCCACCGACGAATGTCATAAGCACCTGAACGTCCTTCAATTCCTCGGTCGGTACGGTCAGTACGTCTCGATCCACAACGATGAAATCAGCGAATTTGCCGGGCTCGAGTGACCCCTTGCTCTTCTCTTCAAATCCTGCGTAAGCACCGTTTCTGGTGTAGAGCGTCAATGCTTCTCGAATGCTCAGCCGCTCTTCCGGCGCCAGGATTTCGCCGGTCGTCAGTTCGCGCCGCACCACCGCTGCCCACACGCCCCACCACGGCGTCATCGGAGTAACAGGCACATCCGACCCCGCGCCTGCAATGATCCCATTCGCAACAAAGGACTTGCCCGGATAGCACCATCGTACGCGCTCCGGTCCATACTTCCTGAACCAGCTTCCAATCCAGTAGACGAAAGCAGGATTCCCGTCCACGATCACGCCCTGTTCCTTCAAGCGCTTTTGAATTGCCGGCGTCGAGATTCCGCCGTGAACGATGCGGAACCGCGGATCAGAAAGTTTCAGGGACTTCACCGTTGCCGCGTAGGAATCCAGCACTTCATCCATGGCGCGGTCGCCGATCGCATGCGTCACCAATTGCCAGCCTGCGCCGGCGAGAATTCCGTGCGCTTTCTGGAGGTCTTCCGGCTTCCAAATCAAGAGGCCGAAGTTATTCGTTTCTCCGGCCGCGGAGGGCGGATAAATCGCAATCGTCCGCGCCCCCATCCCGCCATCGGCAAAAAACTTGGCCGCCCCTAGCTTGAGCCGCTCATTGCCAAAACCTGTGAACAGACCGGAGGCCGCGAGTTGCTGCGCGTCCGCAATGTTTCTCACACGCGGAACCATCTGCACTCTGACCTTCAACCAGCCTGCGCGCTCGGCCTGTTGGTATCCGCGCAAATCCTCGGGCGACAAATTGATATCGTGAATGGTAGTCAGCCCGAAGCTCAGCGCGGATTCCGAAACGTATTTGGCCGCGCGCACAGCGAGATCCGGCGCATCCGCCGGCAGAAACTGCGCAACCAACTCCATGGCGTTGTCTTTTACGATCCCGGTCAATTCCCCGTCGGCATCGTGTTCAATCACGCCGCCGGAAGGGTCGGGAGTGTCGCGCTTCAGTCCCGTCAATTTCAACGCGACCGAGTTGGCGACCCCCAGATGCCCGCTCACGTGAATGAGGTAGACCGGGTGGTCGCCAGACACGCGATCCAAATCGGCGCGAGTGACGTAGCGATGATCCGTGTACTTTGCATCGTCCCACCCTGCCCCAACAATCCAACTGCCAGGGCTGGCCGACTTCGCCCTCCGTTCAATCTCCTGCAGGAGGGCAGCGATGGACTTGACCCCTGGATACGTCGCGTCCACTTGATCGCGTACAACTCCTTTCGCCCACTCCAGCGCGTGCGTGTGCACATCGATCAAGCCCGGAAGAATGGTCTTGCCCTGGAGCTCCAACTTCCGGGTCTCTTTTCCCGCGCAGGCATCCACCTCTTTGTTGGTTCCCATAGCCACGATGCGGCCGTTGCGCACCGCCATCGCCTCCACGATGCGGTCCGACGCATCCATCGTGACGATCTTCGCGTTGTGAACGATCAGCTCGGCATTCTCGCAGGTATCGCTGAACGAACTACTCGCACCCCAGGTGAGCAGCATCAGAAGGCTGGAAACCATCGCACGCGCGCCCGCCATAGAGCTTCCTCCAGACAGAAAGTCATACCAAACCATTCACCACGGCAGGACTCCCGGCCGCGCTGCATATTCGCCTTGAACGGACGCCAGAGTCAACTCCTCCAAGCCCGGCGGTTGGAACTCCGGTTTTACCACTGCGACGACAAGGCCATGGGAAGGAAACACACTTCCGATTTAACTTCTGCCTCGCCGTCGCGATGCTATGCTTTATGTCCCCCTTCCTTTCGCCATCTCAACGTGCGCCATTCCCCCTCCTCGGCGCAAGGAGACTCTAATGAAGTACGCCTCAACCGACCGCCGTGTCTCTCTGCGTCACAATTTCAAGTTGCCCCCGTTTGTCCCCCACCGATAGCGGGCGACTAGAAGAATTCCTCTTGCCCTTGCTACCCACTGCCTAGTTTCGCCGCGCCACCGCATCGGGCCGATGCCATGATGTTGCCCGCGCCCTCAGCTCTCGCAGACTGAATCATGCCCGCCTTGGCGTTGTGAAACAAATGATGAACAAACTTGACAGTTTTCAACAAATGTTGTATTTCGCTTTGCATACGGGCGTTGTCATCGGCGACGATTGCCCTTGGGCCCCCGCATCAACCAATTGACCTCGCGAATGATCTTCACGGCTGGCGATAGATGTCCGCACGCGAGGGACGTTCACGGGGCCGGACGACCGAAGCACGCCATCTGGCGAAACCATGTGCAATTCAATCTTCCAGAAAATTCGAGGTCCATTCCTATGAAGACCGCTACGCCATCGACAGCTTGCTCTCGCTTCCAACCACGGTCTTATGCACCAGTTCCCGCTGTCCTGACACTGCTGCTGGCGCTCAGCCTTGCAGTGCACGCGCAACAACCCAAGAAACCCGCCGTGCCAGCTCCGTCCGCACCGCCCGCAGCTTCTTCCACTGCTCTTCCTTCCGCGCGCGAGCTTACCGCGACGGATCTTGAGGCCTTCCTCGACGGCCTCATGCCCGCGCAACTCGAGCGCGAAGATGTCGCAGGAGCCGTTGTTGCCGTCGTCAAAGACGGCCGCGTGTTATTCGCAAAGGGATATGGCTTCGCGGACGTCGCAACACGCAAGCCGATCTCTCCCTCGGACACCCTGTTCCGCCCCGGTTCGATCTCCAAGCTCTTCACCTGGACTTCCGTCATGCAACTTGTCGAGCAAGGAAAACTCGATCTGGATCGCGACGTAAACGACTATCTCGATTTCAAGATTCCAGTCGCCTTTGAGAAACCCATCACCCTGCGCAACGTCATGACTCACACCCCCGGTTTCGAGGAAACCGGCAAGGAGTTATTCGTTTCCGATGCGGCGCACGTTCGCCCTCTTGGCGAATATCTTCGCGACCATCTCCCTGCTCGTATTTTTCCGCCCGGGACCACTCCCGCCTATTCCAACTATGGAACCGCCCTGGCCGGCTACGTTGTCCAGCGCATCTCCGGCAAGCCTTTCGAACAATACGTCGCGGAAAACATTTACGGCCCCTTGAGTATGCCGCACACCACTTTCGTTCAGCCTCTGCCGCCTGAACTGCAACCTCTTATGTCCAACGGCTATGTACGCGCTTCTCAGAGCGCAAAGCCTTACGAGTTTGTTCAGGCCTACCCGGCCGGTAGCGTCGCTACGAGTGCCGCGGACATGTGCAACTTCATGATTGCCCACTTGCAGGACGGTCAGTTCGGCAGCGCTCGCATTCTCAAACCGGAAACCGCCAAATTGATGCATTCGAGGCAGTTTGCGTCAGACCCACGTCTGAACGGCATGGCCCTTGGTTTTTACGAGGAGACTCGCAACGGCCATCGCATCATCGGCCACGGCGGCGATACGGTTTATTTCCACAGTGACTTGCACTTGATCCCCGACTCCAGTGTCGGCTTCTTCGTCTCCTACAACAGCATGGGAAAGGCTGAGGTCAGCCCCCGCACGATTCTCTTCGAAAAATTTCTCGACCGATATTTTCCCTACACGCCTCCTGTGGCGGCACCTGTAGTAACCGCCAAAGAGGACGCTCAACTCGTTTCTGGTCTCTATTTACCCAGCCGCCGCGGTGACACCACCTTCTTCAAGCTCACCAATCTCTTTGGCGAACTCAAGGTCTTCGCCAACTCCGACGGAACCATCAGCATCGACCCGCTGAAAGGCCCGAATGAGGAATTGAAACGCTACACCGAGATTTCTCCGCTGCTCTATCGCGAGGTGAACGGCCAAGACCTGATTGGCTTCCATCGCGATGCCAACCAGCGCCTGGAATTTTCCCTCGACTATCCCTTCTTCGTTTTCCAGCGCTCCGGTGCCTCGGACAACAAGTATTTTAACTTCTCCTTGATCGTCCCGGGCCTCATCGTCATTTTGCTGACTTTGCTTCTCTGGCCTGTCGCTGCCGGCATCCGCTGGCACTATGGAAGAAAGCTCGAACTCGATTCACCCGAGAAGCGCCTGCGTCTAGCGGTCCGGCTGGTTTGCATTCTTGATGTCGTTTTTATCCTGGCGTGGGTCATCGTCATTTCCAAGGCGGATGATCCTTCTGCGTTCAGTCGTAGCCTTGATCCCCTGTTGTACGGGATCCAAATCATTGGCGTGCTGGGAGCCATCGGCACGCTGCTGGTCTTGTTCCACGCACTCCAGAGCTGGTCCAAGCCCGGCCGCTGGGTGTGGTCTAAGATCTTCGACACGCTGCTGGCCTTGTCTTGCGTGGCCTTCACCTGGTTCATCTGGCACTGGAATCTCATCAACTTCAATCTGAGGTACTGATAGCCGATCGATTCCGAGACGAGCGTTGCTACGCTCCCCAGCGCATCATCACTGCCGGCAAGCTAGTGTGGCAAACCGTTCGCTTGGTTCAGCAATGCCTGACCTTGCCCAATGAGTGATTGAGCCTGTGCATCACTAAAGGTCTGGCCGTTGAATTCGGCGCCATTGAGCAGCCCCATCATCTGAGCAGCGAGCGCATCCCGCTGCGAGGTGAGTGACTGGATCTGGGCCTCGATGGAGTTGTAAGTGGCGTCGCCCGCGTCGTTCGATGCCAGTGCCTTGGTGGATGCCTTGAGCGTGGCCATCGCGAACTCGCCGAATGGTGCGTTCAGCTGTTTGTAGATTTGCGCGAGGGCAACGAAGCTGGTGCTCTGCTTCATGGCCTTTGTACGAGCATAGCCTAGAAGTATTTCGGATACGACTCGCCCGTCATGGACGTAGTCATCCTTCAAACCGACTAAGTTCAACATTGTCGGGCGCACATCAGTGTGATCCGACCAGGTAGTGTCATCGACCCCAATATGTTCGACACCTTTGCCGACGTAACCGACCCAGGTCGAGGCGATCTCGTCTTGAATATCGCCGTGGTTCCAGGCGAAGCTTTGGCTCGTCCTCGCCGGAATGAATGCGCAGGCCGCCGGCGTCGCGCACGCCGCTCCGCCCGTTGCGAAAAAGAACCAGTCCGGGTCGGCGAAGGGCGTGAAGGTTGGCGTGCGCATTGGATCGGCGGTGATCATGTGCAACGTCTTCATCTCGACGTGGTCCGCAAGGGCGACCATGATATTGTTCTCGATCACGCCAGTGTAGGGGTTCAGCCAACTTAGCTGGCTCATGTCCTGCTCCAGCTTCCGGACAATCGGGTCCGTCTGGCTCCGAAGAGGTTGCGCAGTGGTGCCATTGACGTAGACGGTCGGCGCGTCATCCGAGTGCACTGAGAAAACGGTCGAGTCGCCAAATTGGGTTAAGACCATGCGCCGCAGATCTGCGTTGATCTCGCCCACCCTGGCGTAACTGCAGGGCGTGAAGACGCCGTCGCAGCCGGCCGGAGTCGGCGCGTCGCCCGCGAAATGGTCGCCCTCGTCGACGGTGAACACGAACAGCGTGTTCGACTTGTCGATTCCGTGTGCGGCCAGGCGGTCGAAGAACTTCTGGAACGCCCGGTCGTAGTCCTTGAGCTGCTGCACGTAACCGGCCTCGCCCGGCCCGTAGGCGAAGTGAATGTTGCCGGCCGTGCCGTGTCCGTCGTGCGCATCGGAGATGTACGCGTAGGTGATCGGGATTCCGGCCTCTTGCATCTGCGCGACCCACGACAGCGAAACCGTCGCCACCATCCCGTCGAAACCTGGGAAGCCGATGTGCCCGTTCGCGTCCTGGATCGTGTTGCCGTCGAGGTCCGTCATCGGCCCGCTCGTATTGATCACCGGATTGACGTACCTGGCGCCGAAGAGTCCGTGGTAATCAGAGTAGCCGCCCGGCTCGTCAATCAATAGGTCGGGCCGCCCGTGGTTTGCAGCGCTGCAGACTGCGGAGCCCTGGGCGCAGTGGATGCCGATGCCGACAAAGTCCGCGAACGTCTGGGTCGCTGGTGAGCCCGGGTGGTCGAGGGCCGCCTGCAGAGCCTCGGCCGAAGTCGGACCGAAGACTGTCGCGATGTCAATCCCGGTGTTCTCAAGGATCGTGTTCGCCGTCGCAACTGCGCCGAAGTCGCAGCCCGCACGGGTGTAGGGAACCCACGGTGCGGGAGCAACCTTACCGTTCTCGTTGATCATCGTTGGCGTGAAGTCCGTCTGTCCCGCCGGAGGGAACGGAGGCCCGGCCGGGTCGAAGAGCGGCGCCGTCCAGTACGCGAATGAGACGCCGGTGCGGGTCCCCCCGGCTGGCGTGAAGTATCGGAACGAGTTCGATACCGGCTGGCCCATCCGGTCGGGATAAACGCCGGTGAGAGACGTCAGGATCCCGGTTGCGGTGTGCGAGATCAGCGCCGTGTGATCGTTAGCCATCAGCGTGCCGTTGTCCGTGATGAAGTTGAGCAGGTGCGGCATCTGTTCGAGGTCCGAGGGCACGTTCGGGTTGTCCCTCCGGAAGTGCGTGTTGTCGAACTGGATATAGATCACATGCTGGATGCCGCCTTTTGGTGATTCGAGCCGGCAGTCGCTGGTGGCCGGTGTGGGGGCAGCCGTCGCATCTGGCGTTGGCAGCGCAACCAGCAAACCAACTATCGCTAAGACGCCAACGACTTTCAGAATCGTTCCACGCACATGCCGCGCGGACTCTTGAAGCTTTGGACTGAACTTGAACATGGCTAGCCTCCATTCGTTATGTGCTTGACTTCGTTAAGATCAACCCTTTGCGTTACGTTGTTATGAAACCTGCATTAATGTTGAAAGGAAGGCGGTGGCCACCCCTCGATCCGCTAGAACGCCTCGCCAAATGTCCGCGGGGCAGAGCAGTCTATCACTGGTGATAGGGATTTGACGACGGTTCTAACTCACGGCCTTGGGCAGATCGGCTCCGACGGTGACATGCGGGAGTTGATCGGCTCTGTGAACAGTACGTCGCTGCGCGCGAACTACAGTGGCCCGCATGTTCGCCGGGCTGCGCGCCAAGCCCCCGGGCGCTACTACGGCAAGTCCTCCAGTCGAACCCAATCGCTATCTGGCGAATCTGCTGAACAAGTCTTGCCCACCTTGCAGACGAAGAACTGCGTCACGGGATGAATTTCCCATGCGGTGGCCCGCCAGCAAGATCCTCCCGGTTCGTCCGAAAACGCACAGTCTTCATTGGTGTTCGCATGCATGTTGTCTAAGGCAAGTTGCCCGACAACTTTTACTTGCTTGCCCCGCTGGCGATTCAGGCGTGCCACGGTCCACTTTGCATCTCTGGTGTGAGGCGTCATCTCTGCGACTACGCTCGACTGTTCTGCTGGGCCAGGGTTCTTCGGATCATGCACTGGTGGAGTGTTGCTGCTGATCTCTTGGGCGAGAGTCGCATCAAAACCGATGCCCAGATGATAGTCAAAAGTCGAATTACCACGGAGCTGACAGTTGCACGTCTCACCACGATGGTGAGATGTGATCGCAGTATTCTCCACAAAATACAGATATCCGACGACGGCGTAGATATTGCCTTCACCAAGGCTATTCCCGAGGTCGGCCAATTGATCCGAGAACTGGGCATGATTTGAACGACTGATGCCAGCGGGAATCTTGTCCTCCAAAGAAATGAGATCGGTGATGTTGAGTACGCGGTTGGGAGGGGTGTTTCTCCCTGGTTGCTGGTTCTTCAGGAAGTTCAAGTAAGCGTCGTAGCGGGGGTGCGCTGCGTTCGAGCAACCCGCTGGCTTCCCGGGGTGGCAGTCAGCCAACGTAGTGACGTTTTGGCAGTCTGCCGCAACTTGACTTGATGCTTGTGATGCGAGTTCGTGAGCGCGATCTGTCTGAGCACGAACCGTCATCGTACAAAGGAAAAGAGCAAGCGAAGCAAAATGCCTGACCTGGAATGTGAGAAACATCGCGACCCCCCTTTTGTACTGTCTCAATATGGCCACTCCGCGGAGTCCGGGAAATTCCAACGCGGACGGAATGTCTCAATGGCAGCCGCGCTCAAGACCTTGCTGTTAATTACCCATGTGTTTTTTTGTTCATGATATAGGACCAAAGCAGGCTATTCTGCTAGCTATATACTCCAAGAGAAATTCACGGGTCAAGTACAGGGATAGATGTCTGTCCCTATCTTCATTTCCGGTGGGCGTATGGCGCTCCCTTCGGTTCGAAGTCGGTCTAGAATGAAACCGGAGAAGGCGGCGGCGTCTTTCCCATTCTTTGCTGAGCGTACAGATGGTTTTCATCCAAAGAAAAGAACAATTTAGCGGCTGCCTGGTGGGGCAGTGTCTCGGTGATGCGCTTGGATTTCCCGTGGAAGGATTCCCGGTGGATATGTGTGCTCCCTACGTGGAACGGCTGCGCACTTGCGGTGCAAAGCAAGCCTTCGCGGCAAGCGTGGACTCTCCTTTTGGCCAATATACTGACGATTCGCAACTGGCGCGCGAGTTAATGGTGAGCTATGCGGCGGTCACGCGGTTCGACCCCGCGGATTACGCCGCTCGAATCCAATCCATCTTCGAATGGGACCGCATCGTGGGTCGCGGCATGGCGACCGATAACGCTGCCCGGCGCCTGATAGCAGGTGTTCCTTGGGAAGAAGCGGGCACGCCCGCGCCGCACGCTGGCAACGGAACCGCCATGCGGGCGGCACCGGTAGGATTGCTGTTCGGTGACGATCCCGAACAGATGCTCCGGGTTGCGTGCGACCAGGGACGCATTACCCACAAGGATCCGCGCTGCTCCGCGGGATCGGTGGCGATTGCCGGTGCAGTCGCTTTGGCTGGGCGTCCTGGCAATTTCGACGTGCAAGGATTTATTTCTCAGCTAAGCGAATGGGTGCAAAGATTTCATGACCCCTTCTCCGCGCATATTCTTCAGCTCCCGCAGTGGCTGGAACTTCCTCCGGAAGAAGTGGCGCCGATTATTTCACGCTCCGGATCGCCCGATTTCTCCGACGAATGGAGATGGATCTCGCCATTTGTTATTCCGAGCGTGCTCTGGAGCCTGTACAGCTTCTTGCGAACGCCGGAGGATTACTGGGAAACAGTCTGCACCGCCATTGTGGCAGGAGGTGACGTGGACACCACCGCCGCGATGGCCGGAGCCATCAGCGGCGCGCATTTGGGTATCGAGCGTCTGCCGCTTGAACTGGCTCATCAGGTGAATGACCGCGGGACCTGGGGCTTTGAAGAGCTGGTGGAACTGGCGCACCGCTGCCACGCCATCAAGACCCGCGATAATGTCCCCTCTTGAGGTGAGAACAGTATGAGACTCGTTTCACGCGCAGTTGCCACCGGCTTGTCAGTTGCTCTGTTGTGTTCCCTTGCACACGCTCAGTCGAAGTCCGCTTCCAATGTCGAACTGGAACAACTGAAATCGCAACTCCAAGGCATCCGCCAGGGATTCCCCGGGGACATGGCCGTCTATATGAAAAACTTGAAGACCGGGGAAGAGATTTCCCTCGACGCTGATTCAGTTTACGAGACTTTCAGTGTCATCAAAATTCCCATTATGGCGGAAGTCCTGCATCAGGCCAAAGCAGGAAAGTTTTCTCTTAACGATCGTATTACCTTGAAGGCAGCGGACCAACGCCTTCCATCCGGCGTGCTTTACACCATGCATCCTGGCCTGAACCCGGCTATCCGTGATCTCATCACGCTGATGATCATTATCAGTGACAACGCCGCCACGGATCTACTCGCCGACAAAGTCGGGCGCGCTGATGTCACCAGTTATATGCACGAACTCGGCCTCAAGGACACATCGATCAAGTTCTCTGACTTGGATTGGGACCGCACTTGGTTGGGAACACTCGATCCGAGTTACAAAAATGCGAGCGGCGACAAAACCATCCAGTTTCCATTCAACAAGTTTTCTGAAGCACAAGTCCAGTCCGCATTCCGCCAAACCATCTACGATGCAGGAATCTACTTTGGCCACAGCACGGCGCGTGAAATCGGTCGCCTGCTTGAAATGATTCAACAAAACAAGCTCGTGTCGAAGCCCTCCAGCGAATTCATGCTCGCGACCTTGGAGAAACAACAAGTCAACAATCGCTTCCCCAAATACCTCCGCGACGTCCTCGTAGCGCACAAAACTGGCGATGGTCAACCTTTCATCGCCAATGACGCAGGCATCCTCTTCGTTAAGAATCAGCCCGTTGTGCTGGTCGTTTTCACGGGCCACCATCGCGGCGAAACGGAAGCACTGCACGATGCAGTCGCCCGCGTCGCGGCCTTGGTCGCGGAGCACTACGGTGCACAATTGTCCCCAAACTACAAACCGCAGTAGTTCAAGGGTAACAACGTATGGCACGGGTAAGCCGCAAGGTCGTCCGTCCTGCTGGGAGTCTCAACCCCTGATTAACGGCGGACGGCCAACCTTCGATCCGCTAGAAACCCTCGGCAGATGTCCGTTAATCCGACTTCCATGATACATTCCTCGAACCCATTTTCTGGATAGTTTCCGAGTTGCCGACAAACCATCCAGGGTCGTCGCATCCGCTGCAACGTCGCAGCGCTTAAACGCGTTGATCAGGAACACTTAGTTCAAACAGTTGACGCAATAGTTCCATCCTTTGCCATGCGGATGATGTTATCCGCGGCGCGGTAAGCTAATGCCTGGATGGTGCAGGTCGGCTGGTTTCGGCCGCTGGTTACGAAGCTGCTGCCATCCACAATGAAAAGGTTTGGAACATCGTGCGCGCGGTGGTACTTGTCAATGACGGAGCTCTTGGGATCATTCCCCATGCGGCAGGTCCCCATCAGGTGTACGGCGGCGCTGGCATCTTCGATGGGCAACGCCCATTTCCTGATGGCGCCTGCAGCATCCAGCAACTCTAGCGACCTGTCGCGGAAGAAGCTCATGGTCTTGAAATCATCAGGATGGCTCTTGTATGTAATGCGCAGTGCGGGTAACCCCCAAGAATCTTTTACTTCGGGATCCAGGCTGATGGTGTTGGATTCGAGCGGCAGACAGGTGGCATGGCCGAAAACAGTCACAGTACGATTGAAATTTTCCCTGAGCGTTTTCTTGAATCCCGCTCCCCAGCGCGGCGTATCGGGCGGCAAACCGTTGAGCGCGAATCCGATGGGATAGAAGAGGAAGCGGAAATCGATTCCGCCGCCGCCGTAGAAGCCACGCTTCGGATCAGAGTCATAGAAGTCTTGCACCACACGGGTCACCGGCACGCTCTTGAATTCGTTCAGGGGGTGCGCGAAGGTCCCGAACGCGAAGCTGCCGAGATCCACCATAAAGAACTTGCCGACCAATCCGCTGGAATTCGCTAGCCCCTGCGGGTACAAATTTGACTTGGACATCAGAAGCAGCCGCGGCGTCTCTGCCCCGTTGGCGCACACAACCACCGCTTTTGCCTTTTGTAAGTGTTCCCGCTTGTGCGCGTCGAAGTAGAGCACTCCGTCCACACTGCCCTTCTGATCTGTCGAGATTTTGCGCACGTAAGAACTAGGCCGGATTTCGCAGCGACCAGTTTTTTCCGCTATTGGAATGACGGTGGCCAGGGTGCTCGACTTTGCGCCCCATTCACACCCGAAGAATTCACAGAAACCGCAGTGTGCGCATGCGGACCGGCCCTGGTAGCGTTTTGACAAAATCGCATTCGGCGCCGGATACGGATGCCATCCAAGTTTGCGCGCGCCCCGTTCTAGCAGGACTCCCGAAGATTTAACCGGCATTGGCGGCAACGGATAGGGCTTGGATCGCGGAGGGTCGAAGGGATTAGCTCCGGCGGTCCCGGAAACCCCCAATTCCCACTCCGCTTTGGTGTAGTAAGGCTCTAGGTCGGCATAGGTGATCGGCCAATCGGCTAAGCCCGAGCCTTCTACCGCTCCCCAGCGGCTGCGCTCGGCAAAGTCCACCTCGTGAAAACGCCAGTAGTTTCCGGCGAAATGAACCGTACCACCTCCGACGCAGCTTCCGTACTGCGCGAAGGCAGTCAGCGCTGCTTTCTCCCGCTCCGTTTTGCGAAACGTGTTGGGCTGCAGCGAGTGATCGTTGGTGAGTACTTCCCTTCCAATGAACGGCGAATCGAAAACATCCTTAAACTTCAACTCGTCGTGATCGAAGTCCTGTTCACGGAAATACGGCCCCTGCTCCAACACGACAACCTGGAAGCCGGCGGTAGAAAGCTCCTTAGCGACCACACCCCCAGCGCCGCCCGCGCCGACGATTACAAAATCGACCGCCGTCTTATCCTCGAATTTCCTCATCGCGTCATCCGCGCTTGGTTTCTTCGGCGTCGTAGTAACCAAATGGCGGCTCGAAGGTCATCTCATCCTCGAACCCGATCAGCTTCCATCCGGCCTGGTCGTGGTTGCCCCCGTACTCCGGGCGGGACAGGTATCCCATGATGGTATGGAGGCGGACAAGCTCGAAGAAATCGGTTTTCTCGATCATGGTCAGCAGGTGAATTTGTTGCGAGGGAGTCAGGGAGGAAAATCTGCTCGCACTGGGAAAGAGCTCCTGTGTCTTGCGTCGCAGATCTTTGAGGCCCTGAATATACGCAGATTGCTTGTTGCGTTCGAATGTCACCAGGATGTGGTCGATGAAATAGATGACTTGCGCCTCGCGAGCCCCCGGTGCATCGTCGGCCGGAATGATCTGCGCGGCCATAGCTTCGATTTCGCCCGCCCCCTCGGGAGAGAAGAATTGAAACTTAGCAGGTTGGCCCGATTCCGCGGCTCGCTGGGCGTGCTCTTGTGCCGCCAAGATGGCAGGCCACCATAACGCAAGCCAGGCCGAACTCAGCCCCGAGACCGAGCCGAAAAGAAACTGCCGCCGTGAACTATTGCTGGTGTTCATGGTCAATGACCGAAATTCAGGTTAGTTTGTGGGAGTGTATCACTTTTTCCCCTTCATATAGCCTACCCCTTCGACGTGTGCCGGGTTCAAGCCGAGGGTGTCAAGGCAGTCGGGGAGTCACCGGACGTATTACGGGCTATCCGGAAGTAATTCATATGCCTGGTAAACGCAGTCGGACAAGTAATCGCTGCCCGGGTGGGCGCCCTTTCTGTCCTAAGGGTTCGGTATTTTGACGATTCCAGATTTCCAAAACTTTTTCAACGCCCTATCCCTCCTGCAAACCCTTCCATTGCCCCACTTACGGCCCCACTGTGTCCCCGTTACCACATTCCGTTCGAATCACCATGTAGTTAGTAGTTGACATTCGATACATTCCGTGCTACCCTGTCGTATGAACTCGACACTTCAGCCCAACTCCCTCCCACGGCCTCTAATCGCACTTTCTTTCCTGCTCTTTGCGCCGAGCTCGCCCGATTTTCGTCCTTTGTTTTTACGCGCTTCCGCACTCTTTCATTTTCCGTATCCTGTAAACCCTTTCTTTGCCACTCTTACGAAAACTGCCGGGTGTATACCAACAATTCCCAAAATGAAACATCCCAGCTCTTCCGGAAAGGAACTCTCATGAATCCGCAAACCTCTAGCTCCATCATTTCTTCTGACTCCCTGAGCCTCCACTGTCTACACCGCACCGCCAGTGGCCGTCGCTGCCGCATGGTCGTCTCCGAACCTGCTTCCGGCCTCTGCTCCAAACACGCGGCCGAGCACCAGAAGGACCTCGACCAAGCTGACCTGGCTGCATCCCTTATCGGAGACGCCGAGGAATTCCGCTCCGCCGTCGTTATCAATCGCTCCCTCGGTGAACTCTATAAACTCCAGGCCAGGAACAAGATCCACCCACGCCGGGCCGCCGTCATGGCTTACACCTGCAATCTCCTCCTCCGCACCCTCCCCGCCATCGAGCACGAACTCCATCCCGATGACGAACAGGTGACCATCGACTTCGGCGATCTCCCCCGCCCCAAGCGTGACTGGCCCACTCCAGAACCCAAAATCTTCACCGGCATCCCGGGTGTGACTCCCATGCCGGTGAAGCCATCGTCATGACCATCTCCACTCATCCTCTTCTTCCGACCGACGGTTGCAGGGGCGCAGCCAAGCTCTTCTCCATCGCGCGATCTTTGCGCGATGAATCCTGGCTGTGCTCCCTCTCTCGCTTTATCCTGTCGCGCACGAGCGCAGCCCGCCCATCGTGGGCGCTCCGGATGGCGGCACCGCCGCCGCATCCCAGCTCAACGCCATCTGCGAACACGAAAGTTTCTGATTGACCGGGACCCACGGTCGCGACTCAAAGCCATACCTCCGGCGTATCCGCCCCACGCGCTCGGAAGCCTTGCGCCGGTAGTCTTCCGGCGCGTAGCCGTTTTTCGAGTACCACTGCTCGTACTGCCTCGCCAGCCGCGGAAACTTCTCCCGCACAAACGGCAAAAATTGCTTCGCCGACGATGGCATCAGAAACAGCACTCCCGAGAAAAACCATTGCGCGCCCGCTTCTTTCGCAGCGGCCGCCACCGCTTCGAGCTCCCCTTCGCCATCCGTAATCCCCGGCAATAGAGGCGAAGCCGACACTCCCACCTGCAATCCCGCCTCGCGCAACTCCTTCACCGCCGCCAACCGCAGGCGCGGCTGCGGCGCGCGCGGCTCCAGCAATCGCGCCAGCCTCGAACGCAGTGTGGTCACCGTGATATCGATTTGTAGCGACGACCGCACCGCAATCTTCTTCAGCACGTCAATGTCTCGCACAATCTGATTCGACTTCGTGATGATCGAAATACTCATCCCTTCGCGTTTCGCCAGTTCCTCCAGGCACGCCCGCGTCACTCCATACTCCCGTTCCGCGGGCTGGTACGGATCTGTCGCCGTCCCGATCGCAATATGGTCCGGCCTCTCGCCATCCGATTTTTCCGACGAATAGGAATATTTGCGCGACACGTCCTGCGCCAGCAGCGCCGCCGCATCCTTCTTCACGTAAATCTTCTTCTCGAACTCCCCTCCATCCAGCTCCATGTATTCGTGCGTATAGCGCGCGTAGCAGTACTTGCACGCAAATTCGCATCCTCTATAAGGATTGATCGTCCATTCGAACGGCACGCGATTCGAATCGCACTTGTTCAGGACCGACCGCACCGGCAAAACAAAATACTCCGGCCTCTCCGGCGATTTTCTTCGCGTCTCCGCCGGCGGAGAACATGCTGCGAGGCGGGCAATGCCCACCAGTCGCGCGTGAGCGCGCTCGTGTGGCACCACGGGTGCGTTTCGGACCGGGTCTTTGCTGGAGCTTTGAGCTCCGCTCGTGACCTCTGACTCTGGAGGGCAATCCGTCGTCATGCGATCCGCCATGCTCCCATGTTGGTCCGCAACCGGGGCAAGGTCGCCGACCACTTTCATTGGGCTTACATCACTTGGGCACTCAGGAAAGAGTCTTACTGCGGTTGGTGATACGCGGCGCCGATGGATACGAATACCCACCGTCGATGAGGAATGAACTGGAGACATCGCCCACCTCGAAGCACGCCG
>Ga0137409_10001687_pt1 | contig 23945 bp, 26 predicted proteins | sample CZODoug1_16funga_FD_122059 | JGI IMG/M metagenome (GOLD analysis project Ga0137409, IMG submission 122059) | Vadose zone soil fungal communities from Angelo Coast Range Reserve, California, USA - CZODoug1_16fungal (Hybrid Assembly) | ecosystem: Environmental > Terrestrial > Soil > Vadose zone...
ATCTCTTGAATCTGTCTCCTCCCGCGGCAATGCCGTTCAGGTAGTGCTCTCATACATGGAGGTTTTTCTCGCAGGCGGTGACGACGGCGTCTTCCATATGCAGCTCGCGCGCGAAACGCTCCACTGCCCGCCAGCCCTCGTTGCTGTGAACGATGTCGGCCTTTTCGTGCAACTCGAAAAAGTTGAGTTCCTCGTCGCCGAGCTCGAACAGCCTGCCCCAGCGATGGCGCTCGAGGCCGAACCAGCCCGCCTTGCGGAACAGCCCCTTGCCATAGCCGGGCACGTTGATGCGCTCGGCGCAGGTGTTGGCGACGATGCCTTCGAGCCAGTGCTTGCTCGCCATCAGTCCTTCCCACGCCGCCCAGCACAGCTGCGTCGAAGGCAACGGCTGCGCGCTCTGAATCATCGCGCGCTTGAGGCCGATGCGCACACCGAGATCCTCCAGGATCTGCCAGTGAGGGCGGCCGCCGCCGTGCTCGTGGTCGGCAATCACCTCCTCGCTGCACGCCTTGATGATGCGGATGCGGGTATCCCAATCGGTGCAGTTGGTCGCCACCTTGAGCTTGAGCACCGAGTTGCGCTGGCGCGTGTTGAGGCGGTGTTGCAGCGCGAACATCTGCGCGCGCCCGCGCGTCAGCGGTTCGTGAAAAAACCGGCAGCGCGCGACGAATTCGTTCACTACCCGGTCCATGCGCGCGACCGCGCCCCCTTTACGTCCTGCCATAGGTCATCCCTCCCCGATTCTCATTATCCGTCGCGCAGGCCCAGCGTTTGAATGAGCCAGTTTGCCACGATACCCGCGACCCGCTCCTCGTGGCCGTTATAGAAGTGGTCGCAGTCGCGGATGATCTCGACCCGGCACGGACCGCCCGCGGCGCGCTGGAATTTCTCGGCGGGGTAACGCTCCGCGTCCTCCTGGTCTCCGCGTATGCACAACACCGGGCACTTGATCCTGGGCGCAAGCGCGACCGGGTCCGGCACCGTCTCGATCCGGTCGAGGAAACTCTCGGCGCTGATCACGTACCACCACCCCGGCATGAACATCAGCTCGTGCCCGCGCCCGGCTTTCACCAGCGACCGGGCCTGGGCGGTAAGCTCGTCCTTACGGTCGCCGGCGAACAGGCCTTCCTTCCCGCCGGAGCCCGCGTTCCTGCCGCCGCGCCCGGCGGACAGCAGCACAAGCGCGGGTGTGTGCGGATGATCCACGACGTGTTGCGCGCCGAGCATGCCTCCATTGCTGTGCCCGATCACGACCGGAGTGGAAAACCCGCGCGCGTGCAGCCATTCAGCCGCGGTGCGATTGTCCGCAATCGCTTCGCGCGTGAACTGGAACGCGCCGCCTTCCACGGCGCGGCTGTTGCGGGTGCTGAGGACGTCGTGTCCGCGGCGGTTGAAGGCAAGACACGCCAGGCCGAGCCGCGTCAGCGCAGGTGGCAGGAAGCGCGGCGCCCCGACGTAGAAATTCATGGTGTTGCCGTGGAACAGCAGCACGGCGCCGGCGGCCTTCCCGCCGTCGGGCTCGTAATAAGCGCCTTCGAGCGGGACCGTATCCGTGGGAATGGTGACGAGCTGCGTGCGCATATTAGAGGCCGGGAGATCGTGAAATCGGAAGATCGGGAGATCGAAAAGACGCCTTGTCGCTCTTCCGCCCTCCCGCTCTCCCGCCCTCACGAGGTTTTTCCGTATGATATACGCTACTAATAATTCGAGGAGGCGCCATGAAAAGCAAGTCGAAAGGCGAAAGGCGAAAGGAACGACGGTCGGTTTGGCGGCTTGCTTCCGCCTTCCTCCTTTGCTGCGCGTTGGTGGCAATACCTGCCTACGCGCAGCAGTACCCCGTCAAGCCGGTGCGCATGGTCGTGCCCTCCTCGCCTGGCGGCGGCACCGACATCGTCGCCCGCATCATCGCGCCGGACCTGTCGAAGCGCCTCGGACAGCAGCTTGTCATCGAGAATCGCGCGGGCGCCGGCACCATGATCGGCATCGAAGTCGTGGCCAAGTCGCCGCCCGACGGCTACACGCTGCTGATGGGGCTCTCCACACTCGCGATCAACCCGGCGCTCTACAAAAAGGTGCCGTACGACGCCATGCGCGATTTCGCTCCGATCACGCTGGCCATTTCATCTCCCGCCATCCTGGTGGTGCACCCGTCGGTGCCCGCGAAGACGGTGAAAGAACTGATCGCGTTCGCGCGCACGCGCCCCGGCCAGCTCAATTATGCGTCGGCCGGCAACGGGACCTTCCCGCACATGTCCATGGAGCTGTTCCTTTCCATGGGCGGCCTGAAGATGGAGCACATCCCCTATAAAGGCACCGGGCCCGCCACGATCGACATGCTCGCCGGCCACATCGCCGCCATGTCGGGCACCATACTCACGGTCATGCCGCATATCAGGGTCGGCCGCTTGCGCGGCCTCGGGATCACCAGCGCGGCGCGCAGTTCCGTCGTGCCCGAAATGCCGACCATTTCCGAAGCCGGGCTGCCCGGCTACGAAGCAACGCAGTGGTACGGCCTACTCGCGCCGGCGCAGACGCCGAAAGACATCGTCGCGAAGCTGCACGCGGAAGCGGTCCGTGTCCTGCAGCAACCGGAGATCAAGGAGCGCTTCGCCGGCGACGGCGCCGACGCGGTGGGCAACACGCCGGAGGAATTTCGCCGCTACATCGGAAACGAGATCACGAAGTGGGCGAAGGTCGCCCGCGAGGCGGGAATCAAGCCGGAGTAACGGGAGATCGGGAAATCGCGAGAGCGGGAGATCGAAACGGCGTATTTTCGCCCTCCCGATCTCACGCCCTCCCGTCTGTTCGGCTTTTCAGGGCTTGTGTTTTCCGACGCGCCATCCATGGCGCGTCAGGTGCTTCTCGCAGAACGCGATGGGCACCGGCTCGAGCGGCACCGCCATGGTGTCGTTCCAGCGATTGAGAAAGCCGTTCAGCGCGACCGCGGCCGCAAGCTCGACGATCTGTCCCTCGTTCCAGTGCTGCTTCGTCCGCTCGAGCAGCTCGTCGGTGACCGCGTTCGGCTGTGAAGCCGCGGCGATCGCGAAATCGAGCGCCGCGCGCTCGGCCTCGGTGAAAAGCGGGCTGGTCTTGTAGTCCACCACCGCCTCGATCCGCTCCTCGGTTTCGCCGAGACGGTGCGCGGCTTCGGCGGCGTGCGCCATGCTGTAGTTGCAGCCGTGCTTGCGGCTCGCCATATACGCCACCAGCCGCTTGAAGCCCAGCTTCACTTCGCTGGTCTCCTTGTCCCATACGGCCGACGCCATCTGGGCCAGCGCCTTCACGATCTTGGGCCGCCGCGCAAGCACGAGCGGGCTGTTGGGCACATAGCCCAGGTGATGCAGGTAGGCCTGCATGCTGTCTTTCAGATCCGGGTTGGCATCCGCCGGCAGGGGTTTGATGCGTGCCATATTCGCTCCGCGAATGATAGGTGATAGGTGATAGGTGATAGGACGTTAACGGCTTCCACGCTGCGGGAGACTTATCACTTATCACCCGTCACTTATCACGCTTTTCGGGCGCACATCAGTCGGCCTTCAGACCGGCGGACTTCACGATCTTCGCCCATTTCTGGATTTCGTTGCGCGTGAAAGCCGCGAATTGCTCCGGCGTCGAAGTGACGATCTCGAATCCGGCGGCGAACAGGCGCTCCTTCACGTCGGCCTGCCCCGTCACCTTGATTGTTTCGGCGTGCAGCCGGGCCACGATCTCCTTTGGCGTCCCGGCCGGCGCCGACAATCCATACCAGGATCCCGCCTCGTACCCTGCCACGCCGGTCTCGGCTATGGTCGGGAGTTCCGGCGTCGAGGGCGAGCGCCGGTCGGTGGTGACCGCAATGCCGCGCAGCCTGCCGGACCTGACATAACCGATCGCCGAGGGCATGGTGGCGAAGGCGAGCGACACTTCGCCGCCCACGAGCGCGATCATCGAGGGGCCGCCGCCTTTGTATGGAACGTGCGTCGTCTTGACGCCCGTCAGGCTGTTGAAGAGCTCGCCCGCGAGGTGCGCGGCCGAGCCGCTTCCGGACGAGGAATAGGCAAGCGCGTCCGGCTTCGATCGGGCCAGGACGATGAATTCCCTGACCGTCCTGGCCGGCACGGAAGGATGCACCACCAGGATATGGGGCGTGGTGGCGAGCTGCGTGATCGTGGCGAAATCGCGCACCAGGTCGTAACCCAACCTGGTGTAGAGGCTCGCGCCGATGGCGTTCGTTATGGTGGCGAGCATCAGGGTATAGCCATCGGGCGGCGACTTCGCCGCCACCTCGGCCCCGATGTTGGCGCCGGCGCCTCCGCGATTCTCCGGAACGACCTGCTGGCCGAGCAACTCCGAGAGCTTGGGCGCGACCACGCGCGCCATGGTGTCGGTGCCACCGCCGGGCGGGAACGGCACGATCAGGCGCACCGGTTTGGCGGGATAGCCCTGGGCGGCGGCCGTGGCCGAGAAAACGAAATGCGCCAGCAGCAACGCCGGCAGGTATCGAGCTCTCATGCACCCTTCCCTGTTTCAGTTACCGCGCCGTGCCGCCCCGTTTCGTCATTTCCTTGAGCACCAGGTCCGTGATGTCGATTTCGGAACGGGCGAACACGACGTCCTGCAGGATCAGGTCGAATTGTCCCGCTTCGGCGATGGCCTTGATTGCCGCCTGCGTCTCCTCGAATATCCTGGCGCCCAGTTCGCGCTTGCGCTGCTCGAAATCCTCGCCGAGGCGCACGACCATCTGGTCGGATTGCCTCATCATGTCCGAAATTTCGCGCGACCGGGTCTGGGCCTCGGTGGGCGACAACCGGTCTTTCTCCTTCTCGAAGCGACCTTGCGCGGCGGCGATTTGCTTCTGCAATTCATTGACCTGCTGGTTGCGCGGCTCGAATTCCTGCTTCAGCGCTTCCGTCGCGCGTATGGCCGTGGCGGATTCCTTTTCGATGCGGACCAGATTGACGAAGCCGATCTTCGTCTCCTGGGCGACGGCAACCGTCGTCGCCAGCATCAGTGCGCCTGCAATAAAAACGGTGCGTGTCAGCATTGGAGCAATTCCTGGATTTCGGGTCGCCGGTCTTTAGTGTACGTCAAGCGCGTGGCGCTTGAGCGCCGATAGCGGCGCGAACTTGAGCACCTGCTCGTTGGTTGCCTCAAGCACGACCTGCGGCGCCATGCCCGCTTCCCACGCCTCGACCCAGCGCAGCACGTGCAGGCACCAGCGGTCGCCGGGCTGCAGGCCGCGGAAGCGCATCTCCGGGCGCGGCGTGCTCAGGTCGTTGCCGCGCGCGCGCGAAAACTCGAGAAAATCCGCGGTCACCCGGACGCAGACGAGGTGGGCGACGCCTTCATGCCCGTGGGTGGCGCAGCACCCGTCGCGGAAATAGCCGGTCAGGGGCGCGAAGCTGCACGCCCGCAGCGGTCCGCCGAGGACGTTCTTCTCTTTTGATGCTTCCTCGCTCATGTCATGGTCCGTGAGGTCGTGAGAGCGGAAGGTCGGGAGGTCGAAATGCACTTTCACCATCGATCTCGCGATCTCCCGATTTCCCGATCTCCCGGCTTCAGTTCAGTATGCCCTGCGATTGCGCCTTGAGCAGGTAGTAGCTCCAAATCTTGGCCACCACTTTCGGGTTCCAGACCTGCCGCCGCGCCTCGTTCAACTCCTCCCGCTCCATCGCCCTGGGCGTGCCGATCATCGCTGCGCGGTACTGGCGCACTGCATTGTCCTCCAGGAGGACCGAGGCGACGAATGCCTCTTCCACGTTCGCGCCGGCGATCACGGCGCCATGGCCCTGCAGGATGACTGCCAAACCCTTGCCGAGCGAGCGCGCGACCGCGTCGCCCTGCTCGGGCCGCTGTATCAGGGTGCCGTCGGGGCACACGGGGACCGCCTCGCCGAAAGGAGCGCCCATCACACCGATGGGAAGTATGGGCTTGCCGACGACGCTGAACAGCGTCGCGGTAGGAAGATGGAGATGCAGCACGGCCATGACGTCGGGGCGGGCCCGGAACACGCCGGTAAAAATCGGCGTCTCGCTGGGCGGGTTGTTCGCTCCTTCGACTTTCCTTCCGTCCGGGTCCACGACGACGAGGTCGTCGGCGGACATGATCCCGGGGTGGCGCCCCGGCGTGCCGCGCATCTCGCGCGGGTTGAGCAGCAGGTTGCCGGTCTCGGGCACGCGCGCGCCGGCGAGACCCGCGTGGTCCATCAGCCCCTCCATGTACAGGAGGCGGCAGGCGGTGGCGAGTTTTTCCCGAAGTTCTTTCGATCCCTGCATACCTTTGATGATGCGTGATGAGTGATAGGTGATAAGGGATAGGGCACCCGCGCTTGGCGCGGAAAATCGAGCCGGGCCTTATTCCATATCCCTTATCCCGCTCTTGGCACTCAGTCCACCTTAACACCAATCTCTTTGGCGATTTTGCCGTACTTCGCGTACTCGGAGCGGATCAGTTCGGCCATTTCCTCGGGAGTCGTGATGTACGGCGTCAGCGCGCCGCCGCGGCTGAACTTGTCCCGGGTGTCGGGCGCAGCGAGCGTCTTGTTAACTTCCGCGCGCAGCCGCGCCAGTATCGGCTCGGGCGTGCCGCGCGGCGCGCACAGAGCGAACCAGATGCTGTTCGCAAACCCCGGGTAGAACTCGCCGATCGTCGGCACATCGGGCAAGTACGCCAGGCGGTTGCGGCCCGCCGTAGCGAGTGCGCGCAGCCGGCCGGCCCTCACCTGCGGCGCCGCCGATGAGCCCGCGAATGCCACCGATACTTCACCCGTGATGATGGCGATAGTGGCCGGCCCGCCGCCCTTGTACGGCACGTGCACGAGCTTGATGCCAGCGCGGGACTGCAGCATCTCCATCGTCAGGTGGTGCTGGCTGCCATTGCCGCCCGAGCCGTAGGTCAGCGGCGGATTCGCCTTGCGCGCGAACGCGATGAAATCCCGGAAGTCCTTCACCGGCAGCGATGGATGGACCGTCAGCACGAACTCATTGGTTGCCAGCGTCGCGATCGGCACGAGATCCCTGAGCGGGTCGTACGACATCTTCGAGTACACGTGCGGGTTGATCGCGATCTGGCTGTCCACGCACAGCGCCAGGGTGTGGCCGTCGGGGACGCTCTTCGCCACCAGCTCGCCGGCGATGTTGCCGTTGGAGCCGGTGCGGTTCTCGACCACGACCGGCTGACCGAGCGCGTCGGTGAGCGGTTGCCCGAGGGTTCGCGCCAGGATGTCGGGCGCGCTGCCGGGCGGCGCATGCACCACGACCCGCACCGGTCGGACTGGATATTGCTGCGCGAGCGCCGCCCCCACCAGCAACGTGCAGGCGAGCGCAGCGATCACAGCTCTTGGATTGGCTCTCATGCTACTTCCGTCTTCCGACTTCAGGTTAGTCGACCTTGGCGCCGGACAGCTTGACGACCTTCGCGTATTTTTCCATGTCGCGGCGGACGAATGCCGCGAACTGCTCGGGACTGTCGCCCACGGCATCGGCCCCCAGCGCCGCGAATTGCGACTGGATCTCGGGCGTGCGCACGACCTTGACCACGGCTTCGTTGAGACGCATGACGATCCGGCGCGGCGTCTTCGCGGGCGCGAACAGGCCGAACCAGTTCTCCGCCTCGTAACCCGGCACGCCCGCCTCGCTGATGGTCGGCACGTCCGGCATCTGGGGTGAGCGCCTGGCGCTGGCGATGCCGAGCACGCGCACCCGCCCCGCCTTGATGTGACCGACGATGGGAGCGATCGAATTGAACATCATGTTCATTTGCCCCGCCACGACGTCGGTTACCGCCTGCGGCGCGCCTTTGTAAGGCACGTGCGTAATATCGACGTGCGCCATCTGCTTGAACAATTCCATCGCGAGATGGTTGGCGACGCCATTGCCCGCCGAGGCGTAGTTGAGCTTGCCGGGCTGCGCCTTCGCGAGCGCGATCAGCTCTTTCACGCTCTTCACCGGCACCGAGGGATGCGTGATCAGCACGAACGGGCCGATCGAGATCAGGCTGACCGGGGCGAAATCCTTCAGCGTGTCGTACGGCACCTTGCGCATGTGCGGCAGGATCGTCAGCGCCCCGGGACTGCTGACGAGCAGCGTATAGCCGTCGGGCGCCGAGTTGGCGACGATTTCTGCGCCGATCAGTCCGCCCGCGCCGCCGCGGTTGTCCACGACGAGCGGCTGGCCGAGCTGTTGCGCGAGAGCCGGTGTCACCAGGCGCGCGGTCACGTCGGGCGTTGCGCCGGCGGGCACGGAGACGATCACCCGGATCGGCTTGTCGGGCCAGGATTGCGCGAACAGGGGGGAAGCGAGCAACGCAGCCGCGATGCCTGTTATCACGCCACACAACTTGTTCACAGGCTCTCCTCAGGCTCACGCGTTCGCCGAATGTTAACTCATTCTGGTGTGGCGTGATGGGAGCGCGTCGAGGGGCGGAGCAGGGTTCCCGCTTGCGGGATGCGACCCCCGGCGGCGCGCTGGGCGGCCGACGCGAAGATCCAATTCCTCGCAATGAAGTATCGGAGGCCGCCGTTGGGTGATGCGTGCCGGCCTGCTTTCATCCCGCCGGAATCGGTTATCCTTCCGCACCACCCTGACTAATGGAGTTCCACGATATGGCAACGAACAATACGGGCGAGCTCGCCGGCAAGGTCGCGCTCGTTACCGGCGCCTCGCGCAACATCGGACGCTCAATCGCGCTCTCGCTCGCAGCGGGCGGCGCCGCGGTCGCAGTGAACGCGCGCACGTCGAAAGAAGACGCGGACAAGGTGGTGCAGGAGATCCGCGCGGCCGGCGGACAGGCGGAAGCTTATCTCGCGGACATTGTGGATCCGAAGGCGGTCAGCACGATGGTCGAGGGCGTGGCGAAGCGCTTCGGCCGGCTCGATTTCCTGGTGCTCAACGCCTCGGTGCGCAAGGAAACGCCGTTCAAGGACATGACCTTCGACGAATGGAAAAGCCTGCTCTCGATTACGCTCGACGGCTCGTTCCACTGCGTCAAGGCCTGCCTGCCGCACCTGATCAAGGCGGGCGGCGGCTCGATCGTCACCCTGGGCGGCATGACCGCCCTCTCCGGCGCGAAGAAACGCGTGCACGGATCGGTCGGAAAATTCGGCCTCTACGGCATGACTCGCGCGCTCGCGAAGGAGCTTGGCGAGCACAAAATTCGCGTCAATTGCGTCGCGCCGGGCCAGATGAACACCGCCCGCGCACCCGGACGCAACGTTCCCGACGTTACGAACGTGCCGCTGGGGCGCAAGGTCGAGCCCGAGGAAATCGCCAGCACCGTGCGCTTCCTGTGCGTGCCCGGCTCCGCGATGATCAGCGGGCAACTGCTGTACGTGGATGGGGGACAACAGCAGTTTTAGCGGAGAAGCGTGATAAGTGACGAGGGATAAGGGATAAGGACTTCCGGCTCCGCCGGGAAAAACCTATCCCCTATCCCTTATCACGCTGTTTCTTATTCCGGCGTGGCGCCGGAATCCCGAATGACCTTCGCCCACTTCTTCGTTTCGGTGCGGATCAGCTGCGCCATCTGCTGTGGTGTGGCCGGGATGACTTCGTAACCCAGCGCGGCGAGGCGCTCGCGGACGTCGGCCTGCCGCAGCGGGCGGTCGAAACCCTCGTGCAGCCGGGTAATGACCGGGCGTCCCGGCAGGCGCGACCACGCCGAACCAACTCTGGTAGCCGAAACCAGGCACCCCCGCCTCGGCGATCGTCGGCAACTCCGGTGCGAGCGCCGAGCGCGCGGGGTTCGCCACGCCGAGCACGCGCGCCTTGCCGGATTTCGCGAGCGGCATCCCGGTCGGCATCCCGACCAGCATCATCTGGACCTCGCCCCCGATCAGCGCGGCGCCCGACAGAGCACTGCCTTTGAACGGCACGTGCACGATGTTCACTCCCGCCGCGGTCTTGAGCAGCTCCATGCCGAGATGAAAAGCACTGCCGTTGCCCGAGGATGCGTAATTCAGCCGGCCGGGCTGCGCCCGCGCAAGCGCGATCAGCTCCTTCACCGTCGTCGCGGGCAGCGACGGGTGCACCAGCAGCACGTGGGGCGTCATGACGGTGACCGCGACCGGCGCGAAATCGCGCAGCGTGTCATACGGCACTTTCGGGAACAGCGAGGGGTTGACCGAGAAAGTGGAATTGGTGCCGAACAGCAGCGTGTAGCCGTCGGGCGCCGACCGGGCCACGATCTCGGCGGCGATCATGCCGGAGCCGCCGGCGCGGTTGTCGATCACCACGGTCTGGCCGAGCTGCTCCGCAAGTTTTACGCCGAGCACGCGTGCCTGGGTATCGTTGGCGCCGCCCGGGGGTGAAGTGACGAGAAAACGGATCGGACGGACGGGCCAGTCCTGCGCCGCCTGCGCGGTAACGGCCGCGGATGAAACCACGGCCGCGATGATGGCTGCGGCACTAAAAAAACCTTGCCCGTGGAAAAACGATCTCACCGGCGAATGCCGGCTTTCCTCATCCCTCATCCCTCCGCCCTCATCCCTTGAAAAACGGAAGGTGTCCGTTTTTCAAAAGCGCTGAATCTCCGTCTCGAAGTCCTTCTGCGGCGTGGCGTTGAGGCGCTCGTTCTTCACGCTCTTGTCGATCGCCTCGACCTGGAGGATCTCCAGCATCTCGGGGCTCGAGCTCTCAAACCAGTAGAAAAAGCCGCGCGGGATATGGATGCCCTGCATCGGCCCGAGCTCGGCCAGCACCACGTCACCCTTGCCGTAGAACTTGACGCGGCCCTTGAGCACGATCCAGATGCCGTCCTGCGCCGGATGCGCGTGCATATTGTTCTCGCCGCCGTCCTGCAGCACCTGCACCGTCGAGTAGACGATGTCGCTGCGGCACAGCCTCACGATGCCCTTGCCCTTCTCCAGCTTTTCCGGCCGCTGGTAGCCGAACGGGGTGGCAGTGAGCTTCTTGCCGTTGGATTCCTGCGTCAGCGCCTCCGGCGCGACGGCAGCGGGTGTGTTGTTGGATGTGCTCATGCGTGCGTCCTCTCCGTGGGTAATGCGAAAAATGATATCAGACCTTGCGCGTGCGTTCCTGTGCGATCCGGATCGGCGGGACCCACGGCTTCTCCGCCCACGCGACGCCGACCCGCGCCACCTGCGCATCGATCAGGTACGGCTTGCCATCCACCGTCGCCTTGCGCGCCCGCGCGAGCGCCGCCCGCAGCTGCTCGGCGGACTGCACGACCTCTCCGTCCACGCCGAAGCCTTTGGCGATGTGCGCCATGTTCATGTCCGGGTTGCCGAGGTAATCGTGGTAGAACTGGCCGGTCTGCACCATGCGACCGCCGGCGGTCTTCTCGATCACGCGGCTGTGCGGCCCGGAATAGGCGTGGTTGTTGTAGACGACCGTGATCACCGGCAGTTCCAGCCGCGCCATGTTCCACAGCGCGGTGGGGCCGAACACGAACGACCCGTCGCCGACCAGGCAGATCACCTGCTGGTTCGGGCGCGCGAGCTTCACGCCGGCGGCGGTGCCGACGCCCGAGCCCAGGTGCGCGCCGTAGTAGAAGAACAGTTCGCGCCCGCCGAGTGGGTCGAAGCCGAAACTGTGCAGGTTCACCGAGCCCGCCTCGTGCACGACGATCGCGTCCTTATCGGCGAACTGGGCGATTTCCCAGGTAACGCGGTCGGCGATCATCGGGCTGCGGTTCCAGTCCGGGTTTTTCGTCACCAGCGTCCGCATCGCCGCCGCCTGCTCGCTGAAGCGGCGGACTTCCTGCGTCCGCTCGGCCGCTTTCTGCTTGAGCGCAGCCGTCATGAGGCCCTCGACTGCGGTGGTGAGATCGTCCAGCCCGTAGCCCACGTCCGCAACCAGCGGCACATCTGTCGTGATCACGTTACCCATGCTGCCGCTGTCGATCCGCATATCGATGAATTTCACGTTGCGGGCCACCACCGGCGCGGGCGACTGGTGCTGGAGCTTGTTGCCGACGTTGATGACGACGTCCGCATCTTTCGGGTAGTTGAGCGAGCCGAGCGTGCCCGAACCCGGCGCGCCGACCCACAACTGATGTCCCGTCGGGAAATTGGCATACATCTGGCGCGCCTGGGTCACCGGCATGCCGAGTAATTCAGCCAGCTTCACCGCTTTGCCCACCGCTTTTACGTTGTAGAGCTCGTCGCCGACGATCATCAGCGGCATCTTCGCCTCGACCAGCAGCTTCGCCGCCCGCTCCACTTCCACGGGGTTGGGCCGCACGCGCATGCGCGGGTCGACTTTTTCCTGCGCGATGATCTCGGTGCGCACGCGCTCGTCGTTGAGATCGGAATGCCACGAGGCGTAGGTGGGGCCATAGGGCGGCGTCCACGCCGCCTTGAACGCGCGGCGCAGGGTCTCCGGGATCATGTCCGCGCGGCGCGCGAGCCAGGAGTACTTGGTCAGCGGCTGCACGATCTGCTCCTGGTTCGCGACCTCCTCGAAGCCGTCGCGCCCCGCGCGCCGGGTCTGGTCGGTGCGGTAGCTGTAGAACACCAGCGGCGTCTGCTCCTTGAACGCGTTGAACATCTGCCCCAGTGCGTTCACCAGCCCGACCACCGCCGCCTGCATGATCAGTGTCGGCTCACCGGAAGCCTTCACGTAGCCCGCGGCCATGGCTGCGCCCGGTCCCTCGTGCGGGGTCAGGATGTACTTGAGCTGCGGCCGGTCGACGAGCGCCTCGTAGAACTGCGCGTCTTCGCTCGCCGAGTTGCCGAACACGTACTTGACGCCGGAGGCGATGAGCTGCTCGGCGAAGCACTCGCCGCCGGTGCCCTCCATCACCTTGACCGCGGCGGCCGCTGCGCCGCGGGCCTCCTGGGCATGGGCAAGCGGAATGAGCGACTGCAGGACCGACTCCGCGGCGGTGATCGAGACGCCCGCGGCAGTCAGCCCCTTGAGGAAGCTGCGCCGCGAGATGGAATGGGACAAGTAGCGCGCAACCAGTTCTCTCATATCACACCTCCAAACGCGTGATGAGTGATGAGTGATAGGTGATAGGAGTTCCCCGCAGGCGCGGGCTGATCTTTACAAACCCTATCACTTATCACCTATCACTTATCACTGGCAGGCTTGCCGGGCCGTCCATAGACGGCAGCAAGGTAGCCGGCCATGGTGTTGATCTCGTCCTCGGTCCACAGCGCGCCACGCCCCACCATGCGGTAGAGCGTGCCTTCCCACCCGCGGCGGTCCTGGCGGTGGTCGCGCCACATCGAGTCGGCGTGGCACTGGAAGCAGCGGCCCAGCAGCAGGTCCCGGCCGGGGCCGTCGGGAAAGCCGATGGGTTTCGATTGCTGCGCGATGGCCGCGCAGGGCATCAGCACTGGCAGAGCACCGAGTAGAAAAACCACAAGAAGTTTTCTGGTGCAGGTCATGCTGGCCACCTCTTTGCCAAACCTCTCTTCATCCCTCATCCCTCATCCCTCATCCCTAAGTGTGACCGCCTCCGGTCACTTGATAGCCATGGGATTGATCGGCGATCCCACCGCCCCGGTGATCGGCAGCGGCGGCCCGCAGAACATGAATTCGTAGACCTTGTCGGCCGCGCAATCATCGGCGAGATCCTTGAGATAGAAGATCTCGCCCATCGTGATCCCGACCATGGGGATGATGATCCAGTGCCAGGGCTGGAACGCCTCGAGACTCTCGTTCGGCCGCACCTCGCAGCCCCAGGTGTCGAAGCAGATCGCGGCGATCTCCTTCTTGTGTATCCACTCGCAGGTCTCGAAGCGCAGGCCCGGCGCATCGCCCGCCGCGTACGCGCCCCAGTCGCCCTGCGCGAGGCAGTGCTCCATCTGGCCGGTGCGCACGATCACGAAATCGCCGCGCCGCACCTCCACGCCCTGCGCCTTCGCGCACGCGTCGAGTTCGGCGTTGCCGACACCGAAGCCGTCCTCGAGAAAATCGCCTCCAAGGTGGCGCGGAATGTCGAGCAGCACGCCGCGGCCGACCATGCGGTCGCGCGTTTTGTGGATGCCGTTCTTCTTCGCGCCGGTGGAATCCACCAGCCGCGCGTCGTAGCCGTTCCACATCTTGTCCTTGTAGAAGATATGGCCGAGCGCGTCCCACTGGGTGCCGCATTGCAGCGGCATCGACACCATGTCGTCGGCGTAGCGTATCTTGCCCGCGTCCTGCGTCCCGGCCACCGCATCGGTGCCGGTCGCGAGCATGGTGTGGATGGGGTTGAAGCGGCCGCCCCAGCCCGTCCGCTGCGGGCCGTCCGAATTGAAGTCGAGACCGAGCGAGAACGCCCTGCCCTTCTTCACCAGCGCCGCCGCTTTCCGGATGTCCTCCGGCGCGACGAAGTTGAGCGTGCCCAGCTGGTCGTCCGGCCCCCATCGCCCCCAATTCTTCACGCGCGCGGCCATGGTCTCGAGCGTCTGCAGCGTCACGTCCTGCTTGAGCGGCCACTTCGGCACCTTCTTCATCGGCAGAGTCGGTTTGCCCATGTCTCCTCTTTCATCTGTCGCTGATGTAGGGGCTGCGAGGGGAATATCCCCTCGTTCCCATCTTATGCCTTGAGGTGCGGGAACAGCCGCAGCGCGTTATCGCGGTCGATCGCCATCCGCTCGGACGAGCTCAGGCTTCCTTTCGCAAGATCGTCGCTGACTTTCCGGCCGTCCCAGAACGGGTAGTCCGTGCCGTAGAGCACCTGCGACGTGGGAATGATGGCGAGGAGCCCCTTCAGCGCGCCTTCGTGGTGGCCCTGCGCGGTGTCGTAATAGAACTTGCGCAGTTCGTGCATCAAGCCGTTGGGCAGCACGCTCTTCCGGTCCCTCTCCACTTCCTCGCGCTGGTAGCGCGACAACAGAAACGGTGTCACGCCGCCGCTGTGGGAGAAGATCCACTTGATATCGGGAAACTTCGCCGCGCCGCCCTGGAACATCAGGCTCACCATCGTGCGCGTCGTGTCCACCGGGCCCTCGACCGCGTTGATCGAGACGTAGGGCTGAATGTTTCCGCAACATGCCGGCGTCGTCGGATGGGTGTAGACCACGGCCTTGCGACGGTTCAACTCCTCCAGGATCGGCCAGTGCGTCGGGTCGCCCAGGTACTTGCCGCCGTAGCTCGTCATGAGCGAGATGCCGTCCGCTTTCAACGTGTCGTAGGCGTAGGCGATCTCCGCCAGGCTGTCATCGACATCCGCGAACGGCAGGGTCGCGAGCAGGCGATAGCGCGCCGGGCGGTCGCTCACCATTTTCGCGCCCGCTTCGTTGATGTCGCGCGCGAGCTTGCGCCGGAAGGCCTGGTCGCCGAACGTAATGCCCGGCGGCGGCGGACTGATCATGCCGGTGGCAATGCCGCTCTTGTCCAGCTCCTCGAGCGACGCCTGTACCGACCACGTTACCGGCCGGATCTTGTGTGCCTTCATCGCGGCAACGTAGGCGTCCGGAACGAAATGATGGTGAACATCGATGCGGAACGGCTTGCCGCCCGCCGTGCCGGCGCCCGCTGTACCCGTCCCCGCGGTCTGGCAGCCGGGAAACAGCGTGCCCGCGCCCAGCGCCGCGAGGCCCGTGAGAAATCGGCGTCGCGCAGCGAATGCCGCAGCAAATTGTTGGATTTCGGACTTCATTGGTCTCCTCCAGGCAATGTTGTTTTGTAGAAATTACAATCAGTCAGAGCGTAAGCGTATTACAAACCCGGGTCACCGGTCACCCGTCGCGCCTCACTGCGATTAGCGGACGCTCTGGAGCAGCAGCAGGAGCCCCCCGAGTATGGCGGCGCCGTTGAGCAGCATGAGCCGGAGCGTATTGCGCCGCGCCAGGTCCGTCGCGGTCCAGTAGCGGTGGAACAGCGCATTGGCCACGACCGTGAACACGATCAGGCACAGCACGCCGATGTCGGCGTGCCAGCCGGCGAGGACCAGCGCGCAGCCCGTGAACTGCAGCGCGATCCCGAACCAGAACGCCGCAGCGGGAAACGGCACGCCGAAACCGGTCAGGCGGTCGATGTGGTCCTTGATCCGCGCCGGTGTCAGATTGCACAGCCCCGCGATGACGAAGAACCCGACGATCAACAGCTTGCCCGCCGTGTCCAGCCACGCAGCCTCAGCCTGAATCATGAATGCGTGAATCGTGATTCGTGAGTCGTGAATCGACCCGGTTTTCGCTGGCGCGAAGTCCCCGTCACCATTATCTCGTCACCCGCACCTCGTCACTGGCCAGGATCAGCGCGAAAGGCTGTGGACGATCTGGCCGATCAGCTGGCCGCGGTCCGCGCCCGGCTTCGGCCGGAACTTCTGCGGGCGGCCGTTGAATACCTCGGCGACGTAGAGGTTGCCCTCGCTGTCCACGCTCATCTGGTGCACGCCCCAAAGCTGGCCGGGATAAGCGCCGAACGTGCCCCAGCCGTGCACCAGCTTGCCGCCCGGGTCGTACTTGAGAATCTTCTGCGTCATGCCGTCGGACACGGCGACATGGCCGTCCTTCGTCATCGCGACGTAGAACGGCGAGCGGATGTTGTTCCACTCCTCGACGTACTTGCCCTCGAGATCGAAGATCTGGATGCGCGAGTTGGAGCGGTCCGAGACGTAGACGCGCTGTTTGTCGACGTCGATCGCGATGCTGTGGACGAGGTCGAACTCGCCGGGCCCCTTGCCGGGCTTGCCCCACTGGAACAGGAATTTCCCGTCCTTGCTGTACTTCGCCACCCGGGTGTTGACGTAGCCGTCGGAAATGTAGAAATCGCCGTTCGGCAGGAACGCGACGTCGGTCGGCCGGTTGAAATGGTAGGCGTCGTTGCCGGACTTGCCCTTCTCGCCCAGCACCATCACCAGCTTCGAACCGTCGTTGGTGAACTTGAAGATCTGGTGCGCGCCGTCGTCGATCAGCCAGATGTGCCGCTCGGGATCGTACGGGTTGATGGTGACGCGGTGCGGCCGGACGAACTTGTCGTCGTGCTGCCGCCACGACTCGACCAGCTTGCCGTTGCGGTCGAACACCATCACGCAGTTCTGCCAGCGCGGCTTGCCCTGGGTCGCCGGCGGGCGCTTGGGCAATCCATCGGTGCCCGGCATCTCCTTCGCCGCCTGCAGCTCGCCGCGTCCGTAGACAAACACGCGGTCGGGCGATTCGGCCCAGATGCCCGCGGTGGAGCCCCAGCTCCAGCCGTCGCTGTACATCGCCTGCGGCCAGTTGGGCACGACCTCGTACGGTCCGGCTTCGTCCTCGCCGCCCTTTTGCTGCGCGACGGCGCATGCCGCCAGGACGACGAACATCAACGGCCACAGTTTCCAGCTCGGGTTACGCATGGTTCCTCCTTTATGCACGCAGTGACAGCCAGACACGCATTTGACTTCCGTCAGCCTCCCCGGAGGAACCGCGCGGGTCTCGATGCACAAGGCCAGCCCGCTTTAACGCTATCTTAACGCTACGTCCGCCGGTCGTCTCGCGTCACGGTGGCCCGATACCTGACTCCTTGATGATCTTGCGGTATTTCGTGAACGATATGCTACGCTCGCGCAACAAATAAGGTGTGGAGGATGTCATGCGGCCGTCACGCTTTTTCTTCCTGCTGGCCTGCCTCGTTTGCTGCACTGCGGCCGCGCAAACTTATCCCACGCGCCCGATCCGCATGATCGTGCCGCAGGCGCCGGGCAGCGCATCCGATACGGTCGCGCGCATCATTGCCGCCGAGCTCACGACCCGGCTGAAACAGCAAGTCGTGGTGGACAACCGCCCCGGCGGCGCCCTGCTGCTGGGGCTGGACCTGACCGCGAAAGCGCCTCCCGACGGCTACACCATCGGCTACGCCATGATCGGCGCGCTCGCGATCAGCCCGAACGTCGTGGAGAAACCGCCGCTCAACGTGCTGAAAGACTTGCAGCCCATCTCGCAAACGACGACCGGCCAGATGCTGCTCGCGACCGGGCCGGCGACGCCCTTCAAGAACGTCAAGGAAGTGATCGCCTACGCGAAGCAGAATCCGGACAAGCTCAACTACGCGTCTTCCGGCAACGGCACCCCGGGCCACGTCGGCTTCGAGCTGTTCAAGTTCATGACCGGGACCACCATCGCCCACGTGCCGTACAAGGGTGGCGCGGCCGGCATCACCGATCTCATGGCGGGCCGCGTGCAGCTGATGCTGGAGAGCACCAATTCCATTACGCCGTACGCGAAGGCGGGCCGCGTGCGCGGCCTCGCGGTGAGCGGGCCGAAGCGCTCGGAGGCGCTGCCCGATCTGCCGACACTAGCGGAAGCGGGCGTGCCGGGCTACGAAGCAACGACTTGGACCGGCATGGTCGCGCCGGTCGGCATGCCGCGCGCCGTCGTGCTGAAGCTCAACGCCGAGATCAACCAGATGATCGCCTCGCCCTCGTACCGGGAGAAAGTCGCCGCGATCGGCTCCGACCCCATGGGCAGCAGCACGCCCGAGCAGTTCGGCGAGTTCATCCGCAAGGAAAGCGCAAAGTGGGCTGATGTCATCAAGCGTTCCGGTGCGAAGATCGATTGAAACGTGACGAGTGACGTGTGCCGGTTGACTAAACACCGAAACAGGAGAAGTGAATGACTGCAGGAATTCCCGACAAGGCGGCGATACTCGCGAAACTGCCGGTGCGGCCGGACGAGGATCCGTTTGCCGTAACCATCGGCGGCTTCTACCGCCGCTGGTTCAACCTGATCGATGATCTCCAGCTCCTGATCGACACGGTCAAGACGCTGAAGGGAACCGAAGACGAGGACTGGGTGCCCGCGTGGAGCGCGGTCGCCGCGCGCTACGAGAAGGACGCCGAGGCGCTGCTGAAGAAGCGCAAGCGCACCGACGCGCGCAACGCCTTCCTCCAGGCGAAGTCGTTCTACAGCATCGCGCGCTTCCCGGCGCCGTACCACTCCGGCTCGGCGATCTGCCCGCCCGACATGAGCACGATCAAGGCGAAATCGTACCAGCGCTACCTCGATTGTTACCGGCGCGCGACCGCGCTGCTCGACAACCCGCCCGAGTTAGTGCGCGTCGCGCGCGGCGGCAAGGAAGCGACCGGCTACCTGCGGCTGCCGAAGAAAGCATCGAAATCAAAGAAGGTGCCCGCGGTGCTGGTGATGTGCGGCGGCGACATGTACAAGGAGGACCGCGAGAAATACGCGGAAGGCGCGCTCGCCGAAGGCATGGCGGCGCTGGTGGTGGATGCGCCGGGCACCGGTCAGACCACGTTCCCGCACGCGCCCGAGTCGGTGGTGGCATGGCAGGCGGCGCTCGATGTCCTCGCCAAGCGCCCGGAGATCGACGGCAAGCGCCTGGGCGCGTTCGGCGTCTCCCGCGGCGGATTGTGGGTGATGCGTCTCGCCGCGCACGATGCGCGCGTGAAGGGACTCATTTCCTGCGCGCCGGGCGGCGTCGGCCACTGGGGCACGCCGGAGGAGCGGGCGGAATGGCGCAAGGCCGCGGTGGAGCGCGCGAAGACGAACTGGTTCGGGCCGCGCGGCACGCGGCCGCCGCTGCACGAAATCACCGAGGACGAGCAGCGCAAGGAATTCCTGCGCTGGTCGCTCAAGGACAACGGGCTGCTCGGCAAGCTGACGATGCCGATGTACCTGGTGAACGGCAAGATGGACCACCTCACCCCCATCGGTAACCTCTACCTGCTGCTGGAAAGCGGCCCCCCGACCGGCCGCGTGGCGCGCGTCTATCCCGACGACGGCCACATCGCCGCGCGGAACGAAAAGGAATGGGCGCCGGCCGCCTGGCGCTGGCTGCGCGAGCAGCTGACCCGTTGAGGTAAATCAAGGAATGAAAGATGAAGCGGCGTCCCGGCGGATTCCGCCTGTTTCTTGAGCTGTTATTCCTGCATTGCTCCTTGACGGCCTTCGCGGCCGAAGACTGCGCGCATTGCCCGGAGATGGTGGTTATCCCGGCAGGGCAATTCCTGATGGGTGCGGCGCCGGGCGAGGAAGAGCGCGCGAATCTGGCCGAGGAATTTCGCAACCGCAGCCAGCCGCAGCGCTGGGTGAAAGTGAAGCGCTTTTCCGCCGGCAAGTTCGAAGTGACACGGGGCCAGTACCGGGTGTTCGCGGAGGCGGCCGGCCGAAACAGTGACGGGTGTTTCATCTGGAGTGGCACTGTGTTCGAGATGGATCCGGCGAAAGGCTGGCGCAATCCCGGCTATGCCCAGGACGATGCGCACCCCGTCACGTGCGTCAATTGGGCAGACGCCAGCGACTATGTGACGTGGCTAAGCCAACGCACCGGCAGGAAGTATCGCCTGCTGACCGAAGCCGAATGGGAATACGCAGCGAGAGCCGGCACCACGACCTCGCGCTTCTGGGGCGATGATGCAGGAGCGACCTGCGACTATGCCAATGGGGCCGATCGCTCTGCCGCAGCCCGGGTGCCCGGCGCGAATAACTGGCATTTCGCCAACTGCGATGATCGATATGCCTATACCGCCCCCGTGGGAAGTTTCCGTCCCAACGCCTTCGGCCTGTACGACATGCTGGGCAACGTCGAGGAGTGGACGCAGGACTGCTGGAACGGCAACTACCGTGGCGCGCCGGTCGATGGCGGCGCAGTGAACGCCGGCGATTGCGCCCTTCGCTCGGTGCGCGGCGGTTCCTGGGACGATGCTCCGATAGGTATACCCGTGGCGTATCGTGTCGGCAGTCCCACGACGGTCAGGGTCTACCGTCGCGGCTTCCGTGTTGCCGCTGACATGTAGGCGCGTCGCGCCACCAAGGATGAAGGATGAACGTGGAGGGAGCGAGCCGGGGATTCGAAGAATGTGCCTGCGCACATTCGAGCCGGTGAGCGCCTGATCCGCTGCAGCGGACCAGGCTCGCTTTACCCCGCGTCTTCGCGCGAACAATCAAGGTCCTTCCCTTTCACTATTGCCCGGTCAGAAAACCCGGGCACAACGAAAAACGGCGGCCAAGTGGCCGCCGTTTGTTTGAGTCGATCTTCCGAGCGGACAAAAGTGAAAGGGAGGGACTCAAATGTCACGCGCAAGCATGACGGTCATCCTTCCACGTTCATCCTTCATCCTTAAGCCATGCGCACGACGACTTTCCCAAGTTGCGCATTGGACTCGACGTAGGCCTTGGCCGCCGGCAGCTCGCTGAACGGGAATACCTTGTCGATCACGGGCGTGATCTTGCCCTCGGCGAAGCCGGGCAGCAGGTCGCGCGCGAAACCCTGCATCGCCTCCGCGCGCTGAGCCGCGGGAAACAGCGCGTTCGAGACACCGAATATCTGCAGGCGCTTGCCGTGCACGGTCTCGAGGTCGATCTGGGCCTTGTACGTGTTGTCGACGTAGCCGATGATCGCGAGCCGGCCCTGAATGGCGAGCGAGCGCACCAGGTCGGGAAATATGCTGCCGCCGATGAGGTTGAGCGCGAGATTGACGCCCTTGCCTCCGGTCGCCTCCAGCACTTTGTCGGCAAATCCGGGACCGGACGCCGCGATGCCGGTGTCGAGGCCGATCTGCTTCAGCTTGTCGAGCTTCTCCTTCGAGCGCGAAATGCCGATTACCTTCGCGCCGAGGTACTTGCCGGCCTGCACCGCAATCATGCCGACGCCGGAAGCCGCGCCTGCCACGAGCAGCGTCTCGCCCGACTTGAGCTTGCCGTACTGGCAGATGGCCTCGTAGGCCGTCACCGATACGATCGGCACCGCGGCCGCCTGTTCCCAGCTGAGACGCGCGGGCTTCGAAGTCCCCTGGACGGCGGACATGATGACGTATTCCGCAAATGAGCCGCGCGCGCGTCCGAGCACGGCGTCTCCGGGCTTGAAAGCGGTAACGCCCTCGCCCACCGCCTCCACTTCACCTGCGCAATCCCCGCCGGCGGGATGCGGCTCGTGCACCTGGTGCAGGCTGATGCTGGCCATGATCTCGCCGCGGTTGAGCGACGCGGCACGCACGCGCACCAGCAGCTCGCCCGCCTTGGGTTGCGGTTTCGGCACCTCGCGCTGTTCGTACGCGGTTTTGCCGTTGACGGATTTGATGTAGTAGCACTTCATATATTTTGATGAGGCGTGATGAGTGATAAGGGATAAGGGATAAGGCCACCGCAGTGCGGGAGTTTAACCCCTATCCCATATCCCCTATCCCGGCTCAGCTCTGCTTCCGTCGAAACTGTTCGACGGAAGCAGCGTAGCTTCCGTCGCGCAACTTGAGCGCTCTTGTGACGGCCTTGGTTGCGCCAAAGGTCTGGATGATGGCCGAATGCTTGCCGGCACCACCGATCACGGCGATCAGGATGTCCTCCGGCCGCTGCACCATGTAGACCGGCGCGTCCAGGCCGGCGCTGGCGAGCCGCTCTTTCCATGTGATGCGCAGGCGGCGTTCGATGTTCTCCTTCGAGAAACGCCCCATCGGCAGGTGCGCGTGCTCGTAGAGGAAGCGCTTGGCAGCGGCTTTGCTGAAGCCGCCGTCAGCCACGGTCTTCGCGTGCTCGGGCGCCAGCACGACCAGCGGCTGCGCCTCGTAGAAAACATCGTTGGTGCCGGTGTCGAGCATGGTGCCGGCAATCGTGGTGAGGATGCCTTCCGCCGTGATGCTCTCGTGGTCGTTTACGTTATGCGGACACTCGGCGCCGATCACGGTCACGGCACTCGCCTCGCGCGGCAGGCCGCGCTCCACATGCAGCGGTTCCCACGGGCTCTCCGCCTCGTTCTCCGCGGCCAGGTAGCTGAACTTCGACGGCGCGCCGAAGGTGGACATGTCGCCGGAGCCGGGAATCGCGCCGCCGATGTTCACCAGCGCGAGCCGGATCGCGCGCCCGATCGTGGCGTTAGCCTGCCAACCGGGCCCGAACGCGTTGTGGCCGGCGTTGATGTCGAGCTCCTTCGCCACTGGCCCGTTGACGACCACGAGTGGCGCGCACAGATGCGTCGTCGCCTGGATGGCGTAAAGGTTGAACGGCTCCTCGCACATCGCCTCGATCGCGAGCACCAGCAGCGGGAAATACTCGGGCCGGCAGCCCGCCATCACCGCGTTGGCGGCGAGGCGCAGCGGCGTCGCCTCGCCGTAGCGCGGCGCCATTTTGGCAACTGGCTGGTCCCACGGCCGGTCGCAGTAGGCGAGCATTTGCTCGACGCGCGCCGCCGTCGGCGGAATCAGCGGCAGCCCGTCGCTCCAGCCGCGCTCGCGCAAGAGCGCATTCACCGCGTCGAAATCGTCCTCGGCCTCGAGGCTCGCGCCCGGCGCCTGCAGGAGTTCAACGATGTTGTCGCTCATTGCAGTCCTTCAAATTACGGGAGGTCGTGAGACCGTGAGACCGTGAGACCGTGAGATCGTGAGGGCGGGAGAGCGAAAAACCCGAACAGTTCCTGCCTCTTTTCCATCTCCCGATCTCCCGTCTTTAATTGAACTTGCTCTTGATGATTTCCAGCACTTGGGGAATCGCGTGCCCGGCGCGCGCCTTGACGCCATCCAGGTCCTGCCCGCCCAGCGGATGCGGAATCAGCAGCAACGGCAGATCCGGCACGCCGAACACGCGCGACTGCGACTTCCCCAGCTTGAGGAAAGGCTCGGAGCAGATGACGGCGGTCACGAGGCCGCGCTTCCGGAGCTCACACATGTCGTGGACACTCCACGACGTGCACGAACCTCAGTCGGCCATTGCGCTGACGACGAAGTCCGCTTCCCGGGTCAGTTGGTCAAGAACGTCGGCCGGCGCCGGCAGACTCACGCTGCCCTTGCGCGTCATCACCACCGACGCGACCGGCATCGCGGCCTTCACGCCCTCCACGATGAAGCGCAGGAGGTGGTCGGCGTTGCCCTTGCTGTTGTCGAGCACACCCAAACGCAGACCGCCCTTGCCAGCCTTGCGGCTTGCGACCGCGCCAGCAGCCACGGGAACCGGCGCCTCCGGGACGACCAGTGTCACTTTTGCCATTGCCTTCTCCTTGGAATGCATCTCAATCCTAGCACCGTCTGCGGACAAGCAAAGGATGAAGGATGAACGTGGAAGGAGCGAGCCGGGGATTCGAAGAATGTGCCTGCGCACATTCGAGCCGGTGAGCGCCTGATCCGCTGCAGCGGATCAGGCTCGCTTT
>Ga0137409_10001688_pt1 | contig 23935 bp, 24 predicted proteins | sample CZODoug1_16funga_FD_122059 | JGI IMG/M metagenome (GOLD analysis project Ga0137409, IMG submission 122059) | Vadose zone soil fungal communities from Angelo Coast Range Reserve, California, USA - CZODoug1_16fungal (Hybrid Assembly) | ecosystem: Environmental > Terrestrial > Soil > Vadose zone...
TCATCGCCCCCGACGCTCCCTCGCCGTTGCGCCCGCGTCCTGATGCGTTCGGCGATCGCCTCCCCTACCGGTGACCGCAAGATGCCGCGCAGCGCGACCGCCACCACCAGGATGATGACCACCGCCGCGATGATCGGCACGACCTCGTTGAACACGAGGTTCGGGTCCAACCCCGGAAGCGGCGGCGGCATGGGGGCCTGCATCATGTGGACGCCGTACGCCTTTCGCCCGGGCCCAGTTTCCCCGCCTCCGCGTCCCGTGCCTTGGCCAGCAACCGCTCCGTAAAATCTACCCGCTCCGCGAGTTCCGCCACTTCACGCCGCAGCTCGTCGATCGCCGCCAGAACCTCCTCCTGCCCCGTGGCGCCAGCCGGAGGGGGCTGGGCCTTGAGCTTCGCCGTGTACGTCTTGCTCAAGGTCAAGGCGATCATCCACGCGAAGAAGCCGCCGACCGCGATAATAGGGATCAGGACGCCCAGCTCACCTGCGTTCATTGGCCCGGTCCGATCCTTTGACCCTCGCGGTTCTTCGCAAGCAGGCGCTCGGCGAAGTCCATGCGCTCGGCGAGCTCCGCCACCTCGCGCCGCACCGCCTCGAGCTCCTGGTCGACCGTCTCCTTGTGCTCGGCGAGCTCGGTGCGCATGTCGGCGCCACCGGGCGTCGCGCTCTTGCCGCGGATCCGGTCGGCCAGCGCGCGGCCGATCGGCGAGAAGGACATCGCGATGCAGGCGCCGCCACCGAAAATGAGGATGAGGGCAAGGATGTCTTCCATGTCCGTCAGCGCGGACCCGCGAGCCGCTGGGGGTCGCGGTCCTTCGCCAGCAGGCGCTCGGTAAAGTCGAGCCGCTCTTCGACCTCCCCCAGCCGGCGCTTCAGCTCGTCGACCTCGGCGAGCAGCCGCTCCGAGTCCCCTCCGAGCACCACGCCATGCTTGGCCGCCTTCATGGCCATCCATTGCTCGTCCGTCCTGGACCAGCCGCGGATCCACTCCCCCAGCGCTTTCCCGACGGGGCCCGACAGGACGAGTGTCGCCCCGATGACCATTGCCAGGCCGATTACACCGACCGCGGGTGCCCACTCTCCCATGCGACGCTTCTCCTCCCTCTCGTGAACTTACCGAGCTAGTCGCCCACCGCCAGCACCTTGCGCAGGTATTGGCCGGTGAACGACCCTTTTACGCGCGCCACATCCTCCGGCGCGCCCGCGGCCAGCACCGCACCGCCCGCCGCGCCCCCCTCCGGACCGAGATCGATCACCCAGTCGGCGGTCTTCACGACGTCCAGGTTGTGCTCGATCACCACGACCGTGTTGCCCTTGTCCACCAACCGGTGCAGCACTTCCAGCAGCAGGCGCACGTCCTCGAAGTGTAGGCCCGTGGTAGGCTCGTCCAGGATATAGAGGGTACGGCCCGTGTCGCGCTTGGCCAGCTCGGTGGCGAGCTTGACCCGCTGCGCTTCGCCGCCGGACAGGGTGGTGGCCGACTGGCCGAGGTGGATGTAGCCCAACCCTACGTCGTTCAACAGCTCCAGTTTCGCGCGGATGCGCGGCTGGTTCTCGAAGAAATCCAGCGCCTCGGCCACCGACATGTCGAGCACGTCGGCGATCGACTTTCCTTTATAGCGCACCTCGAGCGTCTCGCGGTTGTAGCGCCGCCCCTTACACACCTCGCAGGGGACGTACACGTCGGGGAGGAAGTGCATCTCCACCTTCACCAGGCCATCTCCCTGGCACGCCTCGCACCGCCCACCCTTCACGTTGAAGGAAAATCGCCCGGGCCCGTAGCCCCGGATCTTGGATTCCGGCAGGTAGGTGAAGAGTTCGCGGATCGGCGTGAACAGGCCCGTGTACGTCGCCGGATTTGACCGCGGGGTGCGCCCGATCGGGCTCTGGTCGATGTCGATGACCTTGTCGATGTGGTCGAGCCCTTCGAGCCGGTCGTGTGCGCCGGGCATCACCTTGGCGCGGTAGAAGTGCCGGGCGAGCGCGCGATACAGGATGTCCGTGACGAGCGTCGACTTCCCCGAGCCCGACACGCCCGTGACCGCGACGAACAGGCCCAGCGGAAACTCCACGGTGAGGTTGCGCAGGTTGTGCTGCCGCGCGCCGATGACCGCGAGCTTGCGCTCCGCGTCGGGAGTCCGCCGCCGCGGCGGGACCGGGATCCGCAGCTCGCCCCGCAGGTAGCGCCCCGTAAGGGAGTCGGGGTGGTCGACTACCGCCTTGACCGGGCCTTCGACCACCACCTCGCCCCCGTGCCGGCCGGCACGGGGGCCCAGGTCCACCACGTGGTCCGCCGAGCGGATCGTCTCCTCGTCGTGCTCCACGACGAGCACCGTGTTGCCGATGTCGCGGAGCTCCTTGAGCGTCGCCAGCAGCCGCGCGTTGTCGCGCTGGTGCAGCCCGATCGACGGCTCGTCCAGGATGTAGAGCACGCCGACCAGCCGGCTCCCGATCTGGGTGGCCAGCCGAATGCGCTGGGCCTCCCCGCCCGAGAGGGAGTCCGCGGAGCGGCCGAGGGTGAGGTATTCGAGGCCGACGTTGCGCAGGAAGCGCAGGCGATCATTCACTTCCTTGAGGATGGGCCGGGCGATTTCCGGGTCGAGGCCGCCTCCGGTGCGCCCGTTGCCGCGCAGCGGAATGCTCTCGAAGAACGCCAACGCATCGGTCACCGGAAGGTCCACCACGTCTCCGATGCTCTTCCCATGGAGCAGCACCGACAGGCTCTCGGGGCGCAGCCGTTTGCCGCCGCACGTGGGGCACGACTGCTCGATCATGTACTCCTCGAGCTGCTCGCGTACGCTGTCGGAGGCGGTCTCCCGGTAGCGCCGCTCGACGTGCTTCAGGACTCCATCCCAGCCCGACTCGTACTCACCGTGCCAACGCTCGCTGTCGTACTGAAACGTGAGCGTCTTTCCCGGCGCCCCGGACAGGACGACCTTTTTTACCGCGGCGGGCAGCGCCTGCCACGGCGTGTTCAGGTCGAACTTGAACGTGCGGGCCAGGCTCGGCAGGATCACCTTGCGCACGTAGCCGCTCGGCTCGCCCCACGGCAGGATGACCCCTTCGAGAATCGAGAGACTCGGGTCGCCCAGCACCAAATCGGGGCTCACCTCGCGTCGGGTCCCGAGTCCCGAGCAGTCCGGGCACGCCCCGAACGGCGAGTTGAACGAGAACTGCCGCGGCTCGAGCTCGGAGAGCGACAGGCCGCACGTGGGGCACGCATAGCGCTCGGAAAAGAGCGTGGACTTCCCGCCATGCACGACCTCTACCGTCCCGTCCGCGGCTTTCAGCGCCGTCTCGATCGAATCGGCGAGCCGCGCGCGGTCGGTCCGGCGCACCATCAATCGGTCCACTACGACCGCGATGTCGTGGTTCTGGCGGCGGTTGAGCTTCGGGACCTGGGCGAGGTCGTAGGTTTCGCCGTCTACCCGGACCCGCACGAACCCCTGCTTCTTGGCGGCCTCGAACACGTCGCGGAATTCGCCCTTGCGGCCGCGCACCAACGGGGCGAGCACCTCCAGCTTCGTTCCCTCCGGCCAGGCCAGCACCAGATCCGTGATCTGCGAGGCGCTCTGGCGCTCGATCGGGGAGCCGTCTTTGGGACAGTGCGGTGTGCCGAGCCGCGCCCACAGGAGGCGCAGGTAGTCGTAGACTTCGGTGATCGTCCCGACCGTGGACCGGGGGTTGTGGCCGGCGGTCTTCTGCTCGATCGAGATCGCGGGCGACAGGCCCTCGATCGCGTCCACGTCGGGCTTCTCCATCAAGCCGAGGAACTGGCGGGCGTAGGCGGAGAGCGACTCGACGTAGCGCCGTTGTCCCTCGGCGTAAATCGTGTCGAACGCGAGCGACGATTTCCCCGATCCCGACAGCCCCGTGATGACGGTCAGACTGTCGCGCGGGATCTCGACCGTAATGTCTTTGAGGTTGTGCTCGCGGGCGCCCTTGACGACCAATGAATCGCTGGACATAGACTCGTAGGCTAGAAGGCTGACGGGTTCCCGGTCAACTCTCCTAGGGAGGACGGAGGAGGTTGGGGAGGTTGGTGGAGGTCGGGGGAGGCTGCTCCGCCGACGTCCCAACCTCCTCTAACCTTCACAACCTCCCAAACCTCCACCAACCTCCTTGCAACCTTGCTTAACCTCAGCCGCTTCCCTAGGTTAGCCGTCCCCATGACCGCCGACGCCCTCGTGGTGCTGACCACGCTCGCGAACGAAGCGGATGCGCGGGCGCTCGTCACAGCCCTGGTCACAGCGCGCCTGGTAGCTTGTGGGACGCTCCTCTCGGGCGCCCGCTCGATTTACCGCTGGGAGGGTCAGGTGACGGAGGAGGCCGAAGTGGTGGTCCTGCTGAAGACGGACGCGTCGAAGTGGGAGGCGCTCAGCACCGCCGTGCGGGAGCGGCATCCATACCAGGTGCCGGAGCTGCTGGCGTTGCCGGTCGAGCGGGGCCTCGAGCGCTACCTCTCCTGGCTCAGGAGCGAGGTGGTCGGGTGATCCGCAAGCGCGAGCCGCGGTGGCAGTCGGCGACCGAGCGGGCCCGGGTGGCGGCCGAGCTGATCGAGGAAGCGGAATCGCTGACCGAGACCAGCAGCATCGCATCGCCGGCGGACGTGGCCCGTGCCGGCCTCCCACCGCCGATCACCGCCCAGCTTCCGGCGTCCGCGCTGCCACCGGCATCCACCGAGCCGCGTGCGCCCGACGGATCCGTGGCCGAGCCGACGCTGGACGACACCCTCGCGGCGGACCCGGACAACGTGGCCCTCCTGGTCGAGCGGGCCGGTCTGCTCGCGGGCGCGGGGCACTACCGCGCGGCGCAACAGGACTACGAGCGGGCGCTGCGCGTGGACCCGATCCACGGTGAATCGCTCACGGGTCTGGGCGTGCTGCTGTCGCGCCGCGGATTGTGGAGCGAAGCGGTGTCCCACCTGCGGCGGGCGTCGGAAGTCGATCCCGGCCGCGCGGCCGCCTGGTTTTACCTCGGCGAAGCGCTCAACCACGTGGACGAGCTGGAGGGTGCGTTGGCCGCGTACGAGCGTGCCGTCGAGCTCGAGCCCCGCAACACGCGGGCGCTCTACGGGCTGGGGATTGTGCTCGACCGGCTCAATCGCCCGGACGACGCCACGCGGATGTATCGCCGCTCCCGGGAGGCCACCGGGAGGTGATCCAAGTAGTCGTGGACGACATCGCATTCCTCGCCGCAGCGGCGGTGGTGCGCCCTGCCACGACCCGTCTCGATCCGACCACGGCGGCCCTGCGGCGGCTGGAGACGATGGGAGGCGCGGCATTCACGCGTGGGCTGCAGGTGCAGAAGGAGCTCGCGGTGGGCGCCGCGGTGGTGACGGCGGGTGGCGGCGATCTACCGGCGGAGTTCGTCATCCACGCGGTCATTCGAAGCGACACCGAGCCGGTGACGCGCGACGGTGTGGCGCGCGCGTGGCGCGCGACCCTGCACCAGGCGCAGGAATGGGAATTCACCACTCTCACAGTTCCCCCGATCGGAACCGGGGCCGGTAACCTTTCGGTCGAGGACGCAGCCGAGATCATGGTGCCCATCCTCAAGACGCATCTCGGGAACGCCGCCTTCCCCGCGAGCGTATCCATCGTCGTGGAGACGGCCGAAGAGCGCGATGCGTTCGAGGCGGTTCTGCGGCGCAGCGGGGCCGCGGAGTCATGACCCGTCGCACCTGGGCCGTTGCGATCCTGGTCGCGTGGGGGGTGCTCCTCGGCTGGCTCGCGCGACGGCAGCTGTTCGCGCCCCCGGAGGCGCGCCTCGCGGAAGCGGGCCTGCACGTCGCGCCAGGCGCCCTGTACTACCGCCTCAGCGTTGCCGGCGAGCAGGTCGGATTCGCCTCTTCCACTATTGACACGACGATTACCGGCATCCGGCTGATCGACCTCCTGGTGATCCGCGTGTCGGCGGCCGGCGGCATCCGCCGCACGGCCGCGCTCACCCGGGCCGAGCTCACGCGCGCCTTCCGACTCCAGAGCCTGGACGTCAGGTTCGACGGCGAGCCCGGCCGGTTCGTCGCCGGAGGCAAGCTGAGCGGGGACACGCTGCTCACTCTCGCTTTGGTCTCGCGCACGGAGGCGGAGACCAGCCGCGTTTCCCTCACCCATCCGATGCTGCTGCCGTCGATGGTGCCGCTGCGCCTGGCGTTCGGGGTCGACCTGAAGCCCGGTCGCACGTACGCATTCGGCGTGTTCGACCCGGTGGCGCTGACGGAGCGCCAGCTCTCGCTCGCCGTGGGTGCGGAGTCCACGTTTGTCGTGTCGGACAGCGCGGCCTACGACTCGACCGCCAGGGCGTGGGTGCCGGTGCGGTTCGACACCGTTCGGGCATTCCGGATCGCGCAGACCACGGGCGGCGTCGCCACGGCGACCGTCTGGATCGACGGCGAGGGCCGCATCGTCCGGATGGAGGCTCCGTCCGGCTTCACCATGGAGCGGCAGGCGTTCGAGATCGCGTACCAGGAATTCCGGCAACGCGACACCACGCGCATGGCCGCGGCAAGCAGAGCTTCTCGGCCCGGCGACGTGATCGCGACCACCGCCCTCGCGGCGCGCGCCGCGTTCCCCCGCGCCACGCGCTCGGCCCTGCGGGTTCGCCTCTCGGGTGTGGCACTGGACCGGCTTCGCCTGACGGGTCCCGGACAGCGGCTCGCGGGTGATACGCTCGTCGCGGAGCAGGCGACGGCCGCGGCGCTCGCGGCGCGCTACACCCTACCGGCGCGCGATTCGGAATTCCTCCGCCCCGAACCGCTGGTCCAAAGCGGCGACCCACGGATCGTGACGCAGGCCCGGAAGATCGTCGGCGGCGAGCGCGACCCGGCACGAGCCGCCCGGCTCATCGGCGACTGGGTGCATGGGTACCTCGCCCGAAACGGCAACGCGACCCTGCCCAGCGCAGGCCAGGTGCTGAAGGAGCGCCGCGGCGACTGCAACGAGCACACGTTGCTGTACGTTGCGTTGGCGCGGTCGGTGGGACTGCCGGCCAGGACCGCCGCCGGCCTGCTGTATCTCAACGGCCGTTTTTACTATCATGCTTGGCCCGAGGTGTATCTCGGGGACTGGGTGGCCGTGGACCCGACGTTGGGCCAGTTCCCCGCCGACGCCGCGCACCTGCGCTTCAGCGCGGATGCGCTGGCCCGCCAGGCGGAGCTCCTCCCCCTGATCGGAGGCCTCACCCTCGAGGTGCTATGATCCGACTGGAGAACCTGACCAAACACTACGGCAGCTTCGTCGCCGTCGACGACATCTCACTCGACATCCCGCAGGGTGTGCTGTACGGATGCCTCGGCCCGAACGGCGCGGGCAAGACCACGACGCTCCGGATGATCGCCGGTATCCTGCGCCCCACCAACGGCCGGGTGCTCCTGGGCGGCGACGACGTGCAGGTGAACCCGATCCCAGCCAAGGCGCGTCTCGGCTTCATTCCAGACCGGCCGTTCGTCTACGACAAGCTCACCGGAGCCGAGTTCCTGCGCTTCGTGGCGGCGTTGTACGGCCAGGAAGGCGACGCGGTCGAGCGCCGCGTCACCGAGCTGCTGGACGTATTCGAGCTGACGCACTGGAAGGACGAGCTGGTGGAAGCCTACAGCCACGGGATGCGCCAGAAGCTGATCATCTCGAGCGCGCTGATCCATCGCCCGCAATGCATCGTGGTGGATGAGCCGATGGTGGGGCTCGATCCAAAGGCGGCGCGGCTCCTCAAGGACATCTTCCGCCAGTTTGTGGCGCGCGGCGGCACCGTGCTGATGAGCACCCACACGCTGGAGGTGGCGGAGGCGATGTGCGACCGCGTCGCGATCCTCCAGCACGGCAGGATCGTCGCCGAAGGGACCGTGAACGACCTGCGGCAGCAGCACCGCGCCGGCGACGCAAGCCTCGAGGAGCTGTTCCTCAAGCTCACCGGAGGCGCGCAGGTGCGCGACCTGGTCGAGGTATTGGGCGCGGACGGAGACCGGGCGGCGTGACCCAGCCCTCGCTGTGGCGGGTGCTCGAGCCCAAGTGGCGCACCGCGCTGCAGCGGATGCGCGAGGAGCGCTCCCGCGGCTCGGCTCGGCTGTTCATTCTGGTGGTAGCCGCGCTGCTGTTCTGGGGCGGCATATTCGCCTTCCTCTACAAGATCCTCAAGGCGCTGGAGCGGGTCCCGGATGTCGGGCCGCTGCTCGCCGGCAAGATCCTGGGGGTCGCGCTCCTGACGTTCGTCGGCATCCTGGTGCTCTCGAACGTGATCACATCGCTGTCCAGCTTCTTCCTCGCGAAAGACCTGGACCTGCTCGTCTCGGCGCCGGTGGACTGGCTGCGACTGTATTCCGCGAAGCTGGGCGAGACGCTGCTCCATTCGTCCTGGATGGTTGCGCTCATGGCCGTGCCCGTCTTCGCGGCATACGGCGTGGTCTTCCGTGGCGGACCCCTGTTCGTTCCCTACGCGATCTTGACCGTCGCACCGCTGCTCGTCCTCCCGGCGGTTGCCGGCTCCGCGCTCACGCTGACCCTCGTGAACGTCTTCCCTGCCCGGCGCACCCGCGACCTCCTGTCCATCGTCGCCCTCGGCACCGTCGGCGGTCTCATTCTCCTGTTCCGCCTGATCCGACCCGAGCGCCTGGCGTCGCCCGAGGGGTTCCGCAACCTGCTCGAGTTCATCGCCGTGCTCCGCACCCCGACGTCGCCCTACCTGCCCAGCGAGTGGGCCGCCCAGGCCGTGATGGGATACCTGCGGGGCAGGGTCGACGTCCTGCCGCTGGCGCTGCTGTGGAGCACCGCAGGCGCGTTCGTCGTGCTGGGCGCGTCGCTGCATCGGCGGCTGTTCGCGCCGGGCTTCACGAAAGCGCAGGAGGCGGCGGAGCGGTTCGTGCGCGGGACGCTGTGGCGCCGCACGGTAGGCGCCCTGCTCTATTTCCTCCCGGTCGCCAAACGCGAATTCGTCATCAAGGACGTGAAGTTGTTCTTCCGCGACACTACGCAGTGGAGCCAGCTCATCCTGCTGGCCGTGCTGGTCGTCGTGTACCTGTTCAACATCAAGACGCTACCGCTGCACCGGGGCGAGGCCGTGGGATTCTTCTACATCACCCTGGTGTCGTTTCTCAATCTCGGGCTCGCCGGCTTCGTGCTCGCCGCCATCGCGGCGCGCTTCATTTTCCCCGCCGTGTCGCTCGAGGGACGCCACATGTGGCTGTTACGCTCGAGCCCCCTGGACCTGGGGGCGCTCCTGTGGTCCAAGTACTGGGTGGGCACGATTCCGCTGCTCGGGCTGGCGCTGCTGCTCACGGGCGTCACGAACATGCTGCTCGAGGTCCGGCCGTTCATGATGGTGCTGGGGCTGGTGGCGATCGTGTGTCTGACATTCGCAATCGGCGCGCTGGCGCTCTCGTTTGGGGCGCTGTTTCCGCAGTTCGAGACCGAGAACGCGGCGCAGATCCCCACCTCGTTCGGCGGGCTCGTCTACATGATGGCCAGCGTCGCTCTCCTGGCCGTGGTGATTTTCGGCCTGTGGCAGGGGGTCTTCCAGTACGTCCGGTCGATCTATCTCGGGCAGCCCGTAGTGGTCGACGCCTGGATGATCGGGTGGTTCGCCGCGACCGCCGCCCTGTGCGCGGTGGTCACGGCGACCGCCCTGCGAGCCGGCCTGCGGAGCATGGAACGGTTGGAGTTCTAGCTACAACGGGAAGTTCAGCCCCGCCAGGACGTTGAACGAGGTGTTGTTGGCGATCACGAGCTTGGCCTCGAGGAACGGCTTGAACGGCCGCGCGCGCCGGCCCTCCCACCCCGCGAACAGATTGGCGCCCGCGTTGCTCGCGCCACTGGCATGCAGGTAGGCGAAGCCCGCGCCGAAGTAGAACAAGCCGTACACCGTCGGGGGATGGTACTTCAAGTCGGCGTTCAGCCGAAACGGCGAGCCGGTCTGACCCGGATAGAACTCCGCCGACGGCACGAGCCCCCAGCGGCGCCCCACCGGCAGGTTGAGCTGGCCCCCGATGAAGACGTGCTTGAAGTCGAAGTCATAGCCGACCCGAGGGCCCACCGCGGGCCGATCGACCATCACGGCGCGTCCACCCCGGATGCGCCGCTGCCCCTGTACCACCGTCCCCATCACGGCCAAGCCCGCGACGACGATCGCGACCCGCGTCGTGAATCCGCTCACACCGGCGCTCCGTTGAAGGTCGCACACTGATACGGAAGCGCGGCGCGAAAATCAAGAGCCGACTACTCGATCCGGTACGGGATCCCTAGTTCGTTCGTCCGGTAGTTGTCCGCCGTGCCGAGCAACAGGGTGGCCGAGTCGAGGGCGTCCACGACAAAGCGATCGATGCCGGTGCGCCGCGCGATCCAGGTCCGCTGGTAGGTGCCGTCGCCGTTGTCGGTCATAGGTACGCGGCGCCACGTCGTCACGAGCCGGTCGGCATGCCGCACATGCAGGAACACGAAGCTGCCAGGCGTGAACCCCGAGCTGGTCGTGTTCGTCACGGCCGCCACGACTTTCACGGTGTCGTCGACATGGAACCGGGGGATGCGATTGGCCACGTCGAACAACGCGCCGGGGTCGCTGACCTCGATCAGCAGCGTGTCGTTGCGATAGATCTTCACATCGGTGACGGCCACGGTCTGCCGGCTCGCATCCACGACGGTCCAGTTCTGCGGCGACAGCTGTACGGCGCGCCAGCCGCGGCGTTCCGAGCGATCGCGCACCAGCACGGCGCGCTGCGTCATACGGTCGGCCAGAGGCTTCGCGGTCGGATTGAAGACACCGTCGGCGGTCGTATCCACGAGCAGTAGACCGTGGAACGTGACGTCGTGCTCCACGCGGGCGGTGTCGCCCTGGATCGTCACGTCACGATGATAAATGGGGCGGGGGCCGCCGGGCACGACCCGCAGACGACCCCAGAACGTCGGCGCCGTGTCACCTGTGGTGGCGACCGCGTCGGCGGTGAGGCTGGAACCCATCGTGGTCGACGCGGGAGGGGCCGTGGCGGCCGCCCCCGAGACGCCGAATTCGGTGTCGACCATGGCGCCGAGCTGGTCCGCTTCGGCGGCGAGCAATTGAGCCTGGTCGGACGCGGGCGCCGTGCCCTCGCCGCAGGCGGCCGCGAGCCCGATCAGGGCGGCGGCCAAGCTGAACTGGACGGTCTGCCGCATGGATGCGCGTCTCCTGTCGAAGTCTGGAACTCGATCCGTACTCCGAGCGGTACAGACGCGGGGCTGGTAGGGTTGTTAAGCGGCGACGCGCGCCCCGCACGAATGGCAGTAGTGGGCATCGTGCTCGAGCGCCGTGCCGCAGCGCGCGCAGTAGCCAGGTGCGGTGGCGAGGCGGCGGCCGCACTCCGAGCAGAACTGCGCGTCGGCCTCAGGTCGGGGACCGTGCGTGGGACAAGAGGGAGCGGGGAGCGGGGAGCGGGGAGCAGGAGCCGCGTGCATGGGACTGCTCCCCGCTCGCGGCTCGCGGCTCTCCGCACGTAGGGCGGCAATCGCTTCGGAGGTGTACCGGGTTTTCAAGACGTCGTAGTCGGCATCGGAGAGTTTGCCGGTGGCGCGGTCGAACTCGATCTCCTTCAGGGCGCGCAGCGCAACGGCGCGGGGACTGAGGTCGTCGTCCGGGTCCTCCCCCTCAGTCCCGTTTTCCGTTTCCCGATTCCCGTACCGCTCCATCTCGGGTCGAAAGATGGGTCGCAACACGAAGTAGACCGCCCCTGCCGCGAGCAGGATCCCGGCGGCCAGCTCGAGCACGCCGGTCAAACCGACAGTCGTTCGAGCTCGCCGCGCAGGCGCTCGAGCTCTTCGGGCGTGCCACCCGCGCTGGAGGGGGTGTCGGGGACCGGTGCGGGCACCGCCGTCCGCGTCCAGCGGCGTAGCACCAGCGTCAGAACCACACCCGCCGCGACAATGAGCAAGGAGGGGACGAAGTAGCCCGCCAGATTGAACCCGCGTTTGGGCGGCGACATGAGGATGGCGACGCCATGCTCGCGCACCAACTGGTCGAGGATTTGTTGCCCCGTCATCCCCTTCTCCGCGAGCCCGACGACGTGCTGGTGCAGCGCCGGGCTGACGGTGCACGTGAAGTCCGTGGTCCGGCAGGTGTACACGTCGAGATTACAGCCGCACGTACAATGGAGCTGTTTCTCGATCGCCTGGATGGCGGCGTCGTTGTCGGCGGCGGTGACGGGATCGAGCGGCCTTCCGGCGCGAGCCGGATCCCACAGGCGGCCGGACGGTCCCGTTCCCGGAAGGGAATCGAGGGCTTGAGGCGTTGATTGACGCCACGACGCTACGACGCCAAGGAATGCTCCTGCGCCGAGCGTCAGAAACCCGCGGCGATCAACGTATGACGTAGCGTCGTAGCGTCGGGTCACGGTTGTTTCCCCACCAGGCGCACTGAGTAGCCCGCTTGCGACTGCTTGGCGGCCGGCGAGCCGCCCGGCCACATCACGATCAGGCCCCCGAGCGCGATGATCATCCCGCCGTACCACACCCACCACACGAGCGGGTTGATGGTGAACCGAAAGACCGCCTGCTCGGTGCCGTTCACCACGCCCCCCATGACCACATAGAGGTCCTCGCGCAACAGGCTCATGATGCCCGGCTCAGTCGAGGGCTGGAACGTCGGCCGACCGAACGCGTCGACGTGCTGGCGCTTCTCCGGGTTCAAGAGCCCGATCTTCCTGCCGTCGCGTCGTACCTCAACTGCCGCGGCCGTGACTTGCCGGTTCAGCGCGTCGTACTGCGAAAGGCCGAGGCTGGTGAAGGTGTACGTGTAGCCGTACGGGCTGCGGAGCGACGCCGACTCGCCAGGCCTGAGCGTCGCCTCGGTTTCCGTCTTGAACGCCATGCCGGCGAAGGCGACGAACAGGATGACGATCCCCGCATGCACGATGTAGCCACCATACCGGCGCCGGTTGCGGGCGATCAGGCGCGCGAAGGCGAGGGGATACGCTTCGCCGTACTGCCGCCGCCGGGCGCCGGTGCCGCGGGCAAATTCCTGCACGATCGTGGCGGCGACGAACGCACCCAGGCCCATGGCCACGACGGCGTAGAAGTCCCGCATCCCGGCGACGAGCAGTACGAGCGCCATGAACCCACCCGCCGTCGCCGGCACGGCGAACTGGCGCCGCAAGTTCGGGACAGACGCCCGTCGCCAGGCGATGAGCGGCCCAATCCCGGTCAGCAACAGCAGCGCGAGCCCGAGGGGAATGTTCACGAAATTGAAGGTCGCCGGGCCGTAGGTGATCTTGACGCCTTGGACCAGCTCGGACAGGATCGGGAACAGGGTGCCCCACAGCACCGAGAAGGCGATCCCGATGAAGAGCAGGTTGTTGAACAGGAAGCTCGCCTCGCGGCTCACCATCGACTCCAGCCGCGCCTCGGCCTCGAGCAGCGGCAGCCGGTTGGCATACAGGGCGAAGCTCGCCACCCCCGACACGATGAGGAACGCGAGGAAGAAATACCCGACGCTCGACTGGGTGAACGAGTGCACGCTCGAGATCACTCCCGAGCGCGTGATGAAGGTGCCGAAGATCGACAACAGCCACGACCCGATGATCAGCGCGAGGTTCCACTTCTTCAGCATGCCGCGTTTCTCCTGGATCATGACCGAGTGGAGGAACGCGGTCATCGTGAGCCACGGCAGGAGCGATGCGTTCTCCACCGGGTCCCATGCCCAGTAGCCGCCCCACCCCAGCTCCACGTAGGCCCACCACATGCCGAGACAAATCCCCACCGACAGAAACAGCCATGACAAGAGGGTCCACTTGCGAATCGCCACGAGCCAGTCGGTGTCAAGCCGCTTGGAGAGCAAGGCGGCGATCGCGAACGCGAACGGGATGGTGATCGAGATATAGCCGAGGTACAGCATCGGGGGGTGGAATACCATCCCGGGGTTCTGGAGCTGCGGGTTGAGGCCGCTCCCGTCGAGCGGGGTGTACGGCAGTCGCTGGAACGGATTCGCGTGCCCGAACAGCATGACGGAGATGAAGAAGGCCGCGACGACCGACACGACGCCCGCCACGTAGGGAAGGAGCTCGCGATGGCGGCGTGGGGTGAGGACCAACGCGAGCGATCCGAACGCCGACAGCACGGTCGCCCAGAACAAGAGGCTCCCCTTTTGGCCGGCGTACAGGGCCGACCAGGTGTAGAAGATCGGCAGATTGCGGCTGGTGTAGGCGGCGACGTACTCGACGTTGAAATCGTGCTGGAACAGCGCCCACTCGAGCGCAGCGACGGCGACGACGAGGGCGCCGCACATCGCGAAGACGGCGTTGCGGGCGCTGCGCGCGAGATCGGGACGATGTTTCAGCCCGCCCACGAATCCCGCCAAGGCCCCCCAAACCCCCACCAGCAAGGCGAGCCACAGCGCCAGCGTGCCGAGCAGCGTCATCTATGCCTTCGGGACCGCTTCGTAGCGCGACCCGCACTTGGCGAGCACGTTGGTCGCGTAGATCACGCCGTCCGGCTTGAGCCGACCCTCGACCACGACCTCGACGCTGTCGTTGAAGGTATCGGGGGGAAGGCCGTGGAATTCGACTTTGAAGCGGGCGCTGCCGTCGGTCACCTGAAAGCGCAGCGTGTTGCTGGCCACGTCCTTGGTCACGGTACCCGGCACGACGCGGGCGCCGACTTTCATGCCGACATCGTAAAAGGAAGGATCTACGGCGATCTTCTGCGTGAGCTCCGTGGGCGTCAGGAAATACTGGCCGGTCTGCTTCACGCCCGACGCCATGAGATAGCCCACCGAGGCGACGATCAGCACGGCGCCGATGGAGAACTTGGTTCCTGCGTTCATCCCTAATTATACCTCCCGGCGCCGCGCCTGCTCCAACGCCCAGCGCACCGCCTCTTCCGGCCGCTCCACGCGTGGGATATCCACCCCTCGCGTGAAGGAATCGTGCAGCCCCACCACGGGCGTCTCGATGCGACGCGCCAAGGCGATCTCCGACAGCGTGCCCCAGCCGCCTCCGATCGCGATCATGGCGCCGGCGGCGCGCACGATCAGCGCGTTACGCATCTCACCCATCCCCGTCGCGAGCGCGACATCGATGTCGGGATTCGCTTGGCCGGGATCGTCCCCGGGCAGGATCCCGACGGTGAGCCCGCCGGCCTGCTTCGCGCCGCGCGCCGCCGCCGCCATCACGCCGCCGAGGCCGCCGCACAAGAGCACTGCTCCTTGCTCCGCAATCAGACGCCCGACAGCCGCCGCCCACTCGCCCTCCTGCGGCGTGCACGTAGCGCCTCCGACGACGGCGACGAGCGGGCCCCTCACCGGAGGCGCCCGCCGGTGGCCCAATGGAGTGGCGCCGAGACGTCCGGTGCCGTGGTTTCGATCACGTCGCGGCGGGCCAGTGGAATGGCGGCTTCTCGAGGCCACGGTCGGTCACAAACCCGGTCACGTAACGCGCCGGCGTGACGTCGAAAGCGGGATTGATCGCGGCGGCGGCCGCCGGCGCGACGGGCCGCCCCGCCACGGTCTTCACCTCCTCCGGGCCGCGCTGCTCGATCGGTATCCCATCGCCGTCGGTGAGCGCGGTGTCGATGGTCGTGGAAGGCGCGGCGCAGTAGAACGGCACGCCGTGGTGCAGCGCCAGCACGGCGAGCGGGTAGGTGCCGATCTTGTTGGCGAAGTCGCCGTTCGCGGCGATGCGGTCGGCGCCGACGATCACGAGGTCCACTTGGGCGCGGCGCATCAACGACCCCGCCACCGCATCCGCCATCACGGTGCACGGGATTCCCGCGTGCACCAGCTCCCAAGCCGTGAGCCGGGCGCCCTGCAGCACCGGCCGCGTTTCGTCGACGAAGACGTGCACCCGTCGCCCCGCTTCGTGAGCGAGGTAGATGGGCGCGAGCGCGGTCCCGATCCCCCCAGTCGCGAGCGCCCCTGCGTTGCAGTGGGTGAGCAGTTTCGCCCCGTCCGGGATGAGCGGCAGCCCGGCCTCGCCGATCCGCCGGCACATGGCGCGGTCTTCTTCCCAGATGGCCGTCGCCTCGGCCTGGAGCCGCTCCCACAGCGCCGCCCCTCCCCAGTCCGCGGGCGTGGCCGCGGCGACGCGCGTCATGCGGTCGAGCGCCCAGCGCAGGTTCACGGCGGTGGGTCGTGTGGCCCCGAGCAGCCGCGCCAGCTCGTCGAGCCGGCCGAGGAAGCGGTCGCGCGGCACCGCCCGCAGCTCGCGCGTGCCCGCGACGAGGCCCATCGCCGCCGCGATTCCGATGAGGGGCGCGCCGCGCAGCTGCAGCGTGCGGATCGCGTCCGCCACCGCTTCCCCGGTCTCCAGGTCGCGCTCGATCTTCGCCTCGGGCAGGGCGCGCTGGTCGACGATGCGGACGGCCCCGGAAGGAGACCAGGCGATCGCTTGAACGGGCATGGCAATGCGGAATGTGGAGTGCGGAATGCGGAGTGTAAATGGAAGGTCGGCCCGCGAGTCGTCGGCCCGCGCTGCCATTCCGCATTCCGCATTCCGCACTCTCCGTGTACCATTCCTCCCCATGACCTACCAAACCCTCCTGTTCGATCTCCGCGACGGCATCGCTTTCATCACGATCAACCGCCCGGACAAGCTGAACGCCCTGAACGACCAGGTGGTGGACGAGCTGGCCGACGCGGCCGAACGCGTAGCCACCGAGGACGCGATCAAAGGGGCCATTCTCTCGGGCTCCGGCCAGAAGGCGTTCGTGGCGGGGGCGGACATTAGCGACCTCGCGAAGCAGGGACCGTTCGACGGGAAGGCGCGTGCGCTGCGCGGCCAGGCGATGCTGCGGCGGTTCGAGACCTGCGGCAAGCCGGTCATCGCGGCCGTGAACGGCTACGCGTTGGGTGGCGGGTGCGAGCTCGCCATGGCGTGTCACCTGCGGATCGCGAGCGACGCCGCGAAGTTCGGCCAACCCGAGGTCAAGCTCGGCATCGCCCCCGGCTACGGCGGCACCCAACGGCTGCCGCGTCTGGTGGGCAAGGGCAACGCGCTTCACCTGATTCTCACCGGCGAGATGATCGACGCCCGCGAGGCGCATCGGATCGGTCTCGTGAATCAGGTCGTCCCCGCCGCCGAGCTGCTCGCGGCGGCGGAAAAGACGCTGCGGGGTATCCTCGCCATGGGCCCGCTGGCGGTGCGCCTGGCCCTGGAGGCGGTGGACCAGGGCCTGGAGATGACGCTCGATGAGGGACTGCTGCTCGAAGCCAATCACTTCGGCCTACTGGCCGCGACCGAGGACATGAAGGAAGGCCTGACGGCGTTCCTCGAAAAGCGGCCTCCGCGCTTCCGCGGCCGATGAGAGTAAGTCTTGCCACGACAATAACTTCTGAGTATTTTTAGTGGGTTATCTGAGGCTCTCGCGGCGCCGCCGCGCTGCGCCACGGGGCACCCCGTGGCGCTTCTTGTGAGGGGGGCAATCCGATGGCCGAGCGCGGTGGGGGCAGAGGCAACCGGCCGACGGCAGTGGGTGACGCCCTGCGCAGTTACCTCGCCCGGTCGGGGCTGGCCACACGGCTGGCGCACGCGCAGGTCATTCCCGATTGGCCCAGGCTGGTCGGCCCGCAGATCGCCCGGGTCACGGTACCCGAGAGTGTGACCCCCGACGGCACGTTGTTCGTGCGGGTAGCGACGAGCGCCTGGATGACCGAGCTGCAGCTCATGGGGCCGCAGATCATGACGGCCATCAACGCCGGCCGCGGCGCCGGCCGGATCAAGTCGATCCGCTGGCTTCTCTCACAGTAGAGCGTTATGGCAAAGGCAAAACCCAAAGCAGCGAAGGACAAGGGCAACGGCGACTACCAGGCCGACTCGATCCAGGTCCTGAAGGGCCTGGAAGCGGTGCGGCGCCGCCCCGCGATGTACATCGGATCGGTGTCCGGACGGGGGCTCCACCACCTCGTGTACGAAGTGGTGGACAACTCGGTGGACGAGGCGCTCGCCGGCTACAGCACGCAGATCGACGTCACCATCCACGCCGACAATGCGATCACGGTGGTGGACAACGGCCGCGGCATCCCGGTCGACATCCATAAGACCGAGAAGAAGCCGGGCGTCGAGGTCGCGCTCACGGTGCTGCACGCCGGGGGCAAGTTCGACAAGAGCACGTACAAGGTCTCGGGCGGACTGCACGGCGTCGGCGTCTCGGTCGTGAACGCGCTGTCGGAGAAGCTCGAGGTGTGGGTGGACCGCGACGGCAAGCGCCATCACATGGCGTTCGAGCGGGGCGAGACCACGAAGAAGCTGGAGGTCATCGGCAAGGCGAAGGGCACGGGCACGACCGTTTGGTTCAAGCCCGACACCAAGATCTTCACGGAGACGCGCTTCGACTACGCTACGATCGCCACCCGGCTGCGCGAGCTGGCGTTCCTGAACAAGGCCCTCACGATCACGCTCAAGGACGAGCGCAAGGGACAGCAGAAAGAGGAGACGTTCTTCTACAAGGGCGGCCTCGCCGAGTTCGTGAAGCATCTGCTCGGCAACCGCAAGTCCCTGCACCCCAAGCCGATCACGTTCGAGACCACGCGAGAAGGTGTCGTCGTCGAAGGCGCGATCCAGTATGACGACGGCTACAACGACAACACGCTTTCCTTCGTGAACAACATCAACACCCACGAAGGCGGCACGCATCTCACGGGCTTCCGCGCGGCGCTCACGCGCACCATCAACGAGTGGGCCAAGAAGGACGGCCTCCTCAAGAAGGAAGAGTTCACCCTCACGGGGGACGACATTCGCGAGGGCCTGACCGCGGTGCTGCACGTGAAGGTGAAGGACCCGCAGTTCGAGGGGCAGACCAAGACCAAGCTCGGCAACTCCGAAGTCGAGGGGATCGTGAAGACCGTGGTCAACGACGCCCTGGGTGACTTCTTCGACAAGACGCCGAGCGTGGCGCGCACCATCATCGCCAAGGCGTTGAGCGCGGCGCGGGCGCGCGAGGCGGCGCGCAAAGCGCGCGAGCTGGTCCGCAAGAAGAGCGGGCTCGAGGGCGGATTGCTCCCCGGGAAGCTCGCCGACTGCTCGGTCTCGGACCCCAAGCTCACGGAGCTGTACCTCGTCGAGGGCGATTCCGCCGGCGGCTCGGCCAAGCAGGGGCGGGACCGCAGCTTCCAGGCGATCCTGCCGCTGCGAGGCAAGATCCTCAACGTACAGAAGGCCCGGATCGACAAGATCCTCTCCAACGAGGAAATCCGGACGATCATCACGGCGATCGGCACGGGCGTGGGCGAGGATTTCAATCTGGACGAGGCGCGCTACCACAAGATCATCATCATGACGGACGCCGACGTGGACGGCGCCCACATCCGCACGCTGCTGCTCACGTTCTTCTACAAGGAGATGAAGTTCCTGATCGACGCCGGCTACATCTACATCGCGCAGCCGCCGCTCTACCGCGTCGCCAAGGGCAAAGAGGAGTTCTACGCCTACGACGAAAAGGAGCGCGACGCCTACGTGAAGCGACTCAGCAACGGCGAGGCGGGGGCGGGCCACGGCAACGCCATGATCCAGCGCTACAAGGGGTTGGGGGAGATGAATCCCGACCAGCTGCGCAACACCACGATGGATCCGGCGCGCCGCACCCTCTTGAAGGTGACCATGGAAGACGCGTTCGAGGCATCGCAGCTGTTCGAGACGCTGATGGGCGACGAAGTCGAGCCGCGGCGGAAGTTCATCGAGGAAAACGCGAAGTTCGTGCGCAACCTCGACATCTAGGGTCTAGCGCTTCAGCTCCTCGACGCCGTCCTTCGTCACCCGATGTGAGATCAGCGGCAGCGGCTTCTCCGACAGCTTGTCGCCGATCACGATCGCCTGCTGCAGCGCCTCGAAGCCGACCTTGATCCCCGCCGGATCCTTCGCGAACACGGAGGCGATCGGCTCGCCCGCCGGGATCTTGTCCCCTGGGTTCACGGTGATGACGAATCCCACCGTGGGATCCACGGCATCTTCCACCGCGAGGCGCCCGCCGCCCATCGCGACGACGGCCCGGCCAATGATCTTCGGCTCCACGCGCTGGACCACGCCCGTGCGGGGCGCGTTGTACACTTCCACCTCCTGCGCCTGCGGGAGCACCGACGCATCCTCGACGACCTTGGGGTTGCCGCCCTGGGCCTCGATCACCCGCTCGAACTTCTCGGCGGCGAGGCCCGACCCGAGCGCATTCTCCAGGCGCTGGCGCGCCTTCTTCGAGGTCTTCTCCACGCCGGCGGCGAGCAGCATCTCGACCCCCAGGGCGTAAGTCACGTCCATCAAGTCCGGCGGCCCCTCGCCGCGCAACGCGAGGATGGCCTCCTCGGTCTCGAGCGCATTGCCGCAGGCGCGCCCGAGCGGGCGGTCCATGGCCGTGAGCAGCGCGACGGTGGGGCAGCCGCGGTCCTCGCCCAGCGCGATCATCGTCTCCGCGAGCTCGAGACTCTGCTCGAGCTTGGGGAGGAACGCGCCGCTCCCCCGCTTCACGTCGAGCACGAGCGCGTTCAGCCCCTCGGCGAGCTTCTTCGACATGATGCTGGCCGCGATCAGCGGAATCGCGGCGACGGTGCCGGTGACGTCGCGCAGCGCGTAGATCCGGCGGTCGGCCGGGGCGATCTCGGGCGTCTGGCCGATCATCGCGCAGCCGAGCTTCATCACCTGGGCCTTCGCCTCGGCGAGCGACAGTCCGGTCCGGAACCCGGGGATCGCCTCGAGCTTGTCGAGCGTGCCGCCGGTGTGGCCCAGCCCGCGCCCCGACATCATCGGCACGGCCACGCCGCACGCGGCCACGAGCGGCGCCAGCACGAGCGACACCTTGTCGCCGACGCCGCCCGTCGAGTGCTTGTCGACCCGCGGCGTCGCCCACGAGTCGAACGCGAGCCGCTGGCCTGAGGCGAGCATCGCGTCGGTCAGGGCCGCAAGCTCCTGACGCTCGAGCCCGCGGAGCAGCACCGCCATGAGCAGCGCCGACATCTGGTAGTCGGGGATGCGGTCCGCGGTGTACGCGGCGACCAGCGCCGACCACTCCTCCGGCGTGAGGGCGCCGCCGTCGCGCTTGCGCTCGATGAGCGGCACGACCAACATTAGCAGGCCCCTTGCGTGCGGAGTCGTCGATGCGTCGTCCCGTGTCCCTTATTATGTCCCTCGCCGTTCCCGCGTTGCTCGCGGCACAAGCGCCGCTGGGCGTCGCGGACCACATCGCGCTGGGCGACAGCGCGCATGCGGCGCTCGCGCCGCAGCAGGCCCTGGGGCACTATCGCGCGGCGCTCGCCCACGATTCCACGAACTACGCCGCACTGTGGAAGGCGGGGCGCGAAGGCGTCGACATCGCGAAGCAAATCGAGGGCAAGGACGACTCCTCCAAACAGGTCCGCGACAGCCTCTACGTCATGGCACGGGCGTACGGCGAGGCGGCGGTGCGTGTGAATCCCAACGGGGCTGACGGGCACTTCACGGTCGCCCAGGCGATGGGCCGTCTGTCGCGCACCAAGGGAGGCAAAGAGCGGGTCCGCTTCGCCAAGCTGATCTACGACGAAGGGATGAAGGCGCTCGAGCTCGACTCGACGCACGACGGCGCGAATCACCTGATGGGGGCGTGGCATGCCGAGGTCAAGCGGCTGTCGGGGTTCCAGAAGTTCTTCGCCAAGGCGCTGTTCGGCGGCGGGTTCCTCGACAAGGGCAACTGGGAAGACGCCCAGCGGTACCTCGAGCGGGCCGTCGTGCTGAAGCCGCAGAACATCTTCCACCGCCTCGAGCTGGGCGAGGTGTACGTCGACGTCGGCAAGTACTCCAAGGCGCGGGAGCAGTTCACGGCAATCGAGCCGCTGCCGATCGCGGACGTGCTCGACCACGAGTACAAACAGGAAGCCAAGCAGGTCCTCGCGGACATCAAGGGCGAGAAAGACGAGACCTAGCGCCGGACCATCAGGCGCTCGATCTCGGCCGTGGTCCTGGGCGCCTTGGCGGAGAGCCATTCCCCTCCGGTCGCCGTCACCAGCACATCGTCCTCGATCCGCACGCCCAGGGCTTCCTGCGAGAGGTAGATCCCCGGCTCGATCGTGAAGATCATCCCCGGCTTGAGCGGCGTGCTGTAGTCGCCCACGTCGTGCACGTCCATGCCCAGCCAGTGCGACAACCCGTGAATGAAGTACGTGTCACACATCTCCGCGCCGCACAGCGTACCGGAATGCGCGCGCATGTAGTCGCGCGCGATCCGGTTGAGCTGCCCGATGGTCGTGCCGGGGCGCGTGGAGTCGAACGCGGCCTGCTGGGTCGCCAGCACCAGATCGTAAATCGCCTTCTGGCGCGGTGTGAATTTTCCGTTCACGGGGAACGTGCGCGTCACGTCGGCCGTGTACTGTCCCCACTCCGCGCCCGCGTCCACCACCACCAGATCGCCGTCCCGGGTCTGCCGCCGGTTGACGTCGTAGTGGAGGGTGGTGCTGTTGGGCCCGCTGCCCACGATGGACGGGTAACCCAGGCGGTCGGCGCCGTTGCGGCGGAACGCCGCCTCGAGGGCCGCTTCGATCTCGTACTCCCAGGCGCCCGGGCGCGCCGCCTGCATCGCCGCGACGTGCCCGAGCACCGAGATGTCGACGGCCTTCCGCATGCGCGCCATCTCGTCCGCGTCTTTGACGAGGCGCAGCGAATCCGCGCCCGGGCGCAGGTTGCGCACGTCGCGCCCCGAGAAGAGCAGGTCGCGGAGTCGCGGCTCCTCCCGGGTCGTTTGGTCGAGCGGCACGTACAGCGGACCGCGGGCGCGGAACAGCGCGGCTGAGAGGACCGCGTCGAGCGAGTCGGTGGGCAGGACTCGCGGGATACCGGTGAGGCGGACCGCCGTACTGTCGGGCCCGAGGCGCAGGCCGGTCCAGCGCTCCTGGAGCGGATCGCGCGACGGCAGGAACAGGAGGGTCTCGGGAGCGCCGCCGCCCGCAATGAGGAGGAGCCACGCGTCCTGAGCTTCGAGCTCGGTGAAGTAGAAGAACGTGTTGCTCTGGCGGAAGTCGTTGTCCTGCACGTAGTCGCGCTCGAGCTCGCGCTCATGCGCGGCGGGCAGGAGCACGACGCCGCGCCCGATGCGGGCCAGCAACGCGCGCCGCCGCGCGGCGACGGTCGCGGTGTCGATGGGGCGGCCCATGCCCGGCAACTCCGGCACCGGAGTCCAGGCGCCGAGCGGCGGTGACGTGGGGCTCGGGCGCCCCTGTGCGGCGAGCGAGGATGCGGCAACGCACACAGCGAGGATGAGCGATCGCATGGGCTCCGAAGCTATCGCGGGCGCACGCGCGCGGCAACTTGACGCCGTATCCGCCGGGGACGCAAACTATGCCATGACTCTCCCCTCCGCACTCGAGGCGCGCGTTGCCGAGCTCGAGCGCGAGCGCAAGCATCTGCTCGCCATCATCGAGATCCTCAAGGAAGTCTCCACCTCGCTCCACTTCATCGACATTCTGCAGGGCATCGCCCGCAAGCTGGGCGAGGCGTTCGGGCTGGACCGCTGCTCGATTTTTTTAGCCGAGCGGGGCGGCCGGTCCGTGCGGCTGGTCGCCTCCTACGAGGATCCGACCATTCGCAACTACGTGGTGGACCTCGAGCGCTACCCGGAGCTGAAGCGCGCGATGCAGGGAGGCGAGACGGTGTTCATCCCCGACGCGGCCACCGACCCGAGTCTGAAGCACGTGAAGGGCGAGCTGATCAGCCGCCGCGTGAAGTCGATCACGGTGGTGCCGATCACGTGGCGCGGCGTGGCGATCGGCGCGATTTTCCTGCGCACTTTCCGCGACGGCCCCACGTTCTCCGACGAGGATGTGCGATTCGTGCAGGTGGTCGCCTCGATCACCGCGCAGGCGCTACGCAACGCGCATCGCTACGAGCGTCTGGCCCAGCGGCAGCAGGAGACCGGTGAGACCATGCGGCGCATGGAGCTCGAGCGCGTGGCGCTGCTGTCGTTCCTGCGCCGCCTGCTCGCGGGGTTCGGCGAGCGCGAGGGCGCCTGGGCCGAAGGACTGCTACCGCGCGCCTCGGCGGA
>Ga0137409_10000014_pt2 | contig 23910 bp, 16 predicted proteins | sample CZODoug1_16funga_FD_122059 | JGI IMG/M metagenome (GOLD analysis project Ga0137409, IMG submission 122059) | Vadose zone soil fungal communities from Angelo Coast Range Reserve, California, USA - CZODoug1_16fungal (Hybrid Assembly) | ecosystem: Environmental > Terrestrial > Soil > Vadose zone...
GGTTCCGGCGTTCTCGCCTTGACGCTCACCTACCAGACGAACTATCCGATGCTGGTCGGCGCCGACACCCTGCAGAAGGCGGGCATCACCGGCAAGGGCGTGACCATTGCCGTGCTCGACACGGGCCTGTGGCAGGACACCCTGCAGAACTACGGCGCGCGCGTGCTCGCGACGCGCGACGTGACCAACGGGGGCACGGGCGCCGTGAGCGGCGACCCCTACGGACACGGCACGCACATCACCTCCATCATCGCCGGCGGCGCCCAGAACCTCGGCGGCGGCTATCTGAGCATCGCGCCCCAGGCGAACCTGGTCATCGTGCGCGCTTTCAACGGTACCGGCGCCGGCCGGTACGTCGACGTGATCGCCGGCCTGAACTGGATCGTCGCCAACAAGCAGAAGTACAACATCCGGGTACTGAACCTGTCGTTCGGTGCGCCGCCGCAGTCGTTCTACTGGTACGACCCGCTCAATCAGGCGGTGATGGCGGCGTGGCGCGCCGGCATCGTGGTCGTCACCGCCGCCGGCAACGAGGGACCGAGCGCCATGACCGTCGACGTGCCCGGCAACGTGCCCTACGTGATCACGGTGGGCGCGTTGAGCGACAACTACACCCCCTACAATGGCAGCGACGATCGCCTCGCCTCGTTTTCTTCCACCGGACCGACCTACGAGGGCTTCGTAAAGCCCGAGATGGTGGCGCCCGGCGGCCACATGGTCGCCTCGATGTCGGGCAGCAGCTATCTGGCGAACATCGATCCCAACTCCATGTTGCCCGTCGAGCAGCTCTTCACCATGTCGGGCACCTCGCAGGCGGCGGCGGTGACGTCGGGCGTGGTCGCGCTGATGCTGCAGTCGGATCCGACGCTCACGCCCGACCATGTCAAGTGCCGCCTGCTCGCCTCGGGGCGCCCCGCCGTCAATTCTTCCGGAAAGCTGGCGTACAGCGTCTTTCAGCAGGGCGCGGGCCTCATCAATGCAGTGGCGGCGGTCAACAGCTCCGCCACCGGGTGCGCCAACCAGGGTCTGAACATCGGCGCCGACCTGGCGGGCACCGAGCACTTCGGCGGTCCGGCCAACCAGGACTCCCACGGCAACTACTACATCATGAATCTGTACGGCTCGACCTGGGGTACGCCCGCCTCCGGCGACGGCCTCTGGTGGTCGCAGGCCTATCCGTGGAGCCAGGGTTTCAACTGGAGCGAGGGCTACGTCTGGAGCGGCGGCTACACCTGGAGCAAGGGTTACACCTGGAGCAAGGGCTACACCTGGAGCAAGGGTTACACCTGGAGCAAGGGTTACACCTGGAGCAAGTCGGTTCCGTGGTGGACGAGCACGCAGTCCGGTACGACCGCCACCTCGCCGGCCTCCATCGTGGACTGGGTGCCGAACCAGTAAGCGGACTGTGACGCAGCTCTCGTAAACCAAGGACTGGCAGCGGCGCGCTCTGAAGTCGGTCAACACATGGAGCGCCGGCCTCGTGCATCGTAGGCGCATGAGCACGAACCCTGGCGCCATCCGCACCGCGACGCTGATCGCCGCAGGGGTGTGCCTGCTGGGATGGTGTGCCGGCGCACGCGCCGCGGATGCGCCGCTCATTCTTGAGCACCTGACGACATCCGACGGCCTGCCGCAGGGAACGGTATTTGCCACCCTGCAGGACTCGCAGGGCTTCGTGTGGCTCGCCACCGAGGACGGCCTGGTGCGCTACGACGGCCATGAACTGTTCCGCTACGCCTACTCGCGCAACGCGCGCGGCGGGCTGCCGCGCAACTACATCCAGACCATCGTGGAGGACCGGCACCACGATCTGTGGATCGCCGTCAAGGACGGAGGCCTGGCACGCTGGCAACGCGCGACCGACAGCTTCACCGTCTACCGCCACGATCCCAACCATGCCGGCTCGCTCGGCAGCGACGCCGTGCACACCGTGCTGGTGGATGCCGGCAATCGTGTCTGGATCGGAACCTCCAACGCGGGTCTCGACGTTCTCGACCCGGCTTCGGGGCGCATCGAGCACCTGCGTCATGATCCCAACAATCCGAACTCGCTCAGCGACGACCGGATTTTCACACTGGCGCTCGACCGCTCGGGGGTGCTGTGGGTGGGCACGGAAGTCGGGCTCGACCGCTGGCAACCCGAGCAGCGCGCGTTCATCCATCATCGTCACGAGCCCGGCAATCCGCGCTCCCTGAGCGGCAACCAGGTCTCGCGAGTGCTCGAGGACCAGAGCGGCGCCCTCTGGGTCGGCACCTTCGATGGGGGTCTTGACCGGATGGACCGTGAAGGCCAGGTGACGGAGGTCTTTCGTCACGATGCGGCGCGGGCCGGCTCGCTCGCCAGCGACGATGTGCGCGCGATCCTGGAGGATCAGGCCGGCCATCTGTGGGTCGGCACGGCAGGCGGGCTGGATATGCTCAAGCGCCCGGCGAGCCAGTTCATCCACTACCGGTACGACGCGAGCGATGCCGGCTCGCTGCGCGACTCCTTCGTCATGTCGCTGTACCAGGATGCAACCGGCCTGGTGTGGATCGGCACGCGCGCCGGCGGTGTCAGCCGCTGGAATCCCCGCAGCTGGGAGCTCGGCGGTCACCGCCCGGAGTGGCTGGGGGACAAGCTGGTGACGGCATTTGCGGACGCCCTCAACAACAAGGTCTGGATCGCCTCGCTCGGAGGCGGCCTCACCTGGTACGACGATGACAGCGGCTTGAGCACTAACATCGATGCCATCACCGGCCGGCACAATGCCCTCGGCGATGCGCGCGTGATGTCGCTGCGCCAGGACCACCAGGGCACGCTGTGGATCGGTACCCGGGACAACGGACTGCGCAAACTCTCGCCCGACGGGGGGCTGCAATTCATAGGAGTGAAGCCGGGGGATCCGCGCTCCCTGAGCGCCGCAGGCATCATGACGATCTTCGAGGCGCGCAACGGTGCGATCTGGATCGGCACTCACGGCGGCGGAGCGAACGTGCTCGACCCCGCGAGCGGACGCATCCGCCAGTTGCCTTACGGTTCCGGGGCGCCCGGCGCGCTCAGCTCCCCGCACGTCACTGCGATTGCGGAAGACTCGCACGGCAACGTGTGGATGGGGACCGATGGCGGCGGGCTGGACCTGGCGCGCGCCGACGGCACGGTCGTCAAGGTGTTCCGCCATGACGCGCGCGATGCGGGGTCGTTGCCCGCGAACACGGTATACGCTCTGGCGATCGATGCCCGGGACCGGGTGTGGGTGGCGACCGACGGCGGCGGCCTCGCCCTGGTGCAAGGCTCCGCGGCGGCACCGGATGCGATCCGCTTCAAGGTGCTCTCGCGCGAGGAGGGCTTGTCGAGCGACACCGTGTACGGAGTGGTGGCGGACGCCGGCGGCCGCATCTGGCTGAGCTCGGACGCCGGCCTGGTGCGCTACGACCCCGAGAACGGCGCCCTCAAGACCTATCACCGCGAGCACGGCCTGCAGGGCGAGGAGTTCAACTTCGGCGCCTACCATCGCCTGCGCGACGGGCGTTTGTGCTTCGGCGGACCCGGCGGATTCAACATCTTCGATCCCTCGCGACTCACGGAGAACCGCCAGCCGCCGCACGTGGCACTGACGCGGGTCGAAGTCCTGGGCGTGCCGGCGCCCGGCCCCAGGCCCTACTGGCTGCTGGAGCGTATTGATCTCGGCTATCAGGCGAACATCGTGTCACTCGACTTTGGCGCGCTCGACTTCACCTCACCCAAGCGCAATCGCCTCGCCTACCGCATGGCGGGTCTGACGGATCGCTGGCTCGACCTGGGCGCGCAGCGGCGCATTACGCTCACCAATCTCGAGGCCGGCGATCATGTGCTCGAGGTACGCGCGGCGAACGCCGATTCGGTCTGGAGCGGCACGCCGCTGCGGCTGACCATCCATCGCGAGCCGGCCCCGTGGAAATCGTGGTGGGCCTGCATCGCCTACGCGCTCGCCGCGCTCGCCGCGCTCGGCTATCGCATGCGCCTGCAGCGGCTGAAGTTCCAGCGAGTCGTCAGCGCGCGGCAGCGACTGGAGTCGGAGGTCGAGCTGCGCACCCGGGAACTCACCGAAAGCAACCATCAGCTCGCCGACGCCGTGCAGGCAAAGAGCAACTTCCTCGATCGCATGAGTCACGAGCTGCGCACGCCGATGAACGGCGTGGTCGGCATGACCGAGCTCCTCGCCCGCACGTCGCTGTCCTCGACGCAGGCGCGGCTCACCGACACCATCCGCTCCTCCGCCCGGGTGCTGCTGCAGATCGTCAACGACCTGCTCGATCTGTCGAAGATCAATGCCGGCAAGATCGCGCTCGAGGAGCTGCCGTTCGATCTCGGCCAGGTGCTCGAGGAGTGCACCAGCCTGTTCGCGGGCGCCGCCCAGGCGAAGGGCATCGAGCTGATCGTGTGGCCGCCGGCGCGCGAGCACTGCTCGCTCCGGGGTGATGCGCTGCGCGTGCGGCAGATTCTCATGAATCTGATCGGCAACGCCGTCAAGTTCACCGCCCAGGGCGAGGTGATCGTCAGAGCGGACGTCCATCCCGCCGCCCCAGGCGGCGCGAGCCTCGAGATCTCGGTGAGCGACACGGGCATCGGCATGGACGCAGTCACGATCGGCAGGATCTTCGAGCCGTTCGCCCAGGGGGACGAGTCGACCACCCGGCGCTTCGGCGGCAGCGGGCTCGGGCTCGCCATCTGCCGCGAGCTCGCCCAGCTCATGGGCGGCAGCATTGACGTCGAGAGCCGGCCGCAGGCCGGCTCGACGTTTCACCTGCGCCTGCAGCTTCCGACCGGGCCGACCCTGGCTGCGCCGGCGCCGGCGTGGCCGCAGCGCCGCGTTCGCATTCTGACCCGGCGACCCGCGCTGGCCGAATCCCTCGCGCGGCACGCCCGCGCGCTCGGTCTCACGGTGCTCCCCGACAGCGCCACCACGCCCGACGAGCAGGACCTGGTCCTCGCCGACGCGAGCAGTCAGCGTGAGTACCTCAAAGCGCGCCTCGGCGCCGGCAAGGCGCGGCAGCGGAATCTGATCGTGCTCGCCACCGCCGCCGAGCTCGATTCACCTGAGCTGGCAGGCCTTGAGAGCCAAGCGGTGGTCCTCAAGCCCGTGCAGCGCGGCGCACTGTACGACGCCCTCGCCGCCACCAGCGGTCGCACGCCACACGCGGGGGTTGCGCCGGCTGCGGCGCCCGCCGAAGCCCTGAACGCGCACGTGCTGCTGGTGGAGGACGAGCCGGTGAATGCGGCGGTCGCCCAGGGCTACCTCATGGCTCTGGGGTGCAGCTCGGTGTGGGTCAAGGACGGCGCCGAGGCCGTGGCCCGCAATGCCGCCGAGCGCTTCGACCTGATTTTCATGGACCTGAGCATGCCCGGCATGGACGGCTTCGCGACCACGGCCCTGATCCGGCAGCGCGGCGCGGCAACCGGGCGGGTGCCGATCGTCGCATTGACGGCGCACGATGCGGCCAACTATCGCGACGCGTGCCTCACGGCGGGCATGGACGACATGCTCACCAAGCCGTACACGCTGGAGGAGTGTGCGCGGGTGGTGCGCCGCTTCAGCGCGCGCGGCGCCGTCGCGGCGAGCACGAGTGCGCCGAGTGATCGGCTGACGAGCGTGGACGCCGCGGCAGTGGCCAGCCTGCGCCGCCTGCGCGGCGATGAACGGACCGACCTGTACTCGAAGCTCGTTGATCTGTTTCAGGCCGGGTCCGCGCAGGCGCTGGCGCAGCTCGCCGCCACCCTGGACGCGGCTGACCTCATCGCAGCCGCCGCCGTCTGCCACAAGTTCGCCTCCAGCGCCGCCAACGTCGGCGCCAGCGCCTTCGCCCGCGACGTTCGCCAGCTCGAGCGGCTGTGCGCCGCCGGCGAGGCCCAACGCGCCCGGGAGCTGTACGAGCGGCTCGCGGCGGCGCACCCGCTCCTCATCGAAGAGCTGTCGGCGCAGCGTCTGCGAGCCAGCGCATGAGCGACGCGCGCGCCACGGCGCTGGTCGCGATCATCGCCGACGATGAGGATCTCGGCCGGCTGCTGCTCGCCGAAGCCGCGAGTGCCAGCGGCCTTACGCCGCTCGCCTTTGACAACGGCACGGCCGCGCTCGAAGCCGCCTTGTCGCGCGACGTCGCGATCGTGCTGCTCGATGTCGACATGCCCGGCATGGATGGCTACTCGGTGTGCCAGCGCCTGCGGGCGGAGTCGCGCTTCGCCACCGTGCCGATCGTGATGGTGACCGGCCATGAGGATTCGCCCGCCATCACCCGCGCCTTCGAAGCGGGGGCGACGGACTTCATCTCCAAGCCCGTCAACTGGGCGCTGTTGCCGCGGCGGCTCGAATACATCCTGCGCAATGCCGCCGCCGCCGAGCGCATCGAGCGGCTCGCCTACTTCGACCCGCTCACCGGGCTGCCGAATCGACAGTGCTGCATCGAGACCGCCGAGCGGCTGGTGCGCGATGCGGCGCAGCTGCAGCAGTCGGTCGCGATCATCTATCTGGACCTGAACAGCTTCAAGCGAGTGAACGACACCTTCGGGCACTCGGTGGGGGATGCGGTGCTGCGCGACGTCGCCGGCAAGCTCAGCGGCATACTCGAGGGCTTCAAGGCCGAAAACCAGCACCTGGCGGTGGCCCGCTTCGGCGGGGACGAGTTCGTAATCCTGCTGCGGCACGCGGCGGCGCGCGCGCTCGCCATTCGCATCGCGGATGCGTGTGCCACGGCGTTCAAGCAGCCCATCGTCTACGAGGGCCTGGAGTTCTACCCGGCGCCCAGCATCGGACTGGCCGTCTACCCGGACGACGGCGCCGATGTCGCCACGGTACTCAAGCACGCCGACACCGCGATGTACCAGGCCAAGACCGGCGCCGCGGAGTCCGTCGCGGTCTACATCCCCGCGATGAGCAGCCGGCTGGCGAACTGGCTCGAGCTCGAGGGGCGCCTGCGCCGCGCGGTGGCCGAGGATCGGCTCAGCCTGGTGTTTCAGCCGAAGTTCCGCCTGCACGACAATCAGCTCGCCGGGGTGGAGGCACTCCTGCGCTGGTGCGATGCCGAGTACGGTGAGGTCCCGCCGCTGCGCTTCATCGAAATCGCCGAGGACAGCGGCCTCATCCTCGACCTGGGCAGCTGGGTGGTGCGCGCGGTGTGCCGGCAGCTGCGCGACTGGATGGATCGGGGCTTCACCGTCCCGGTGGCCATCAACGTGTCGGGCAAGGACCTGTTGCACGGCGATCCGGCGCACGTCATCTGGACCGAAGCGGCCGCGGCGAGGGTTCCGGCCTCGCTGATCGAGATCGAGATCACCGAGTCACTGCTGGTCAAGGACTCCGCCACCGGGCGCAACGCGCTCAAGAGGCTGCGCGAGCTCGGCTGCCGGATTGCACTCGATGATTTCGGCACCGGCTATTCCTCGCTCGCGTACATCACCCGCTTCCCTCCCGACCGCATCAAGATAGACAAGTCGTTCGTGCGCGACGTGGACCGCTCGGCGAGCGATGCCGCCATCGCCAACGCCATCTTGTCGCTGGGCGAGAGTCTGGGCATTACGGTGACGGCCGAGGGCATCGAGCGTCCGGGGCAACTCGAGTGGCTGCGCGAGCGCGGCTGCCACGAGGCGCAGGGATTTCTCCTGTCCCGACCGCTGTCGGCGGCGGAACTGGAGCGCCAGTTCCTGCAGCCGGCGCAAGAATCGGCGGCGGCACAGCGGCGACAGCGGGGCTGATCAGCCGGGAACGGCTGTCGAACCGCGAGGGTGCTTGCGCGACCTGCAGTTCCGGCGCAGCATTCGTACGAGATGACTGCCATGCTGAAGGAACTCGTTATAGGCGCCTGCCTCGTCCTGCCGCTCGCGGCATGCACGACCCCATCCCCGACCCGCGAGCCGGCGAAAACCGCATCGGTTGCGCCCATGCGCACACCGGGCTGCGTTCCGGACACGGCGAGCCGCATTCCGGTGAACGAGCACGGCTGCGCCGGATTCGGCCGAACGTACACCCGTGAGGACATCGAACGCACCGGCGCGACCGACGCCGCTCAGGCTCTGCGGCTGCTCGATCCGGCGCTGCAGGTGCACGGCCACTGAGGTTCAGGACGCGGGGTTGAGGAGCCTGCGCGGTCGTACCGCGCCGCGTCCGTCGGCCTCGCCGAGGCCGAGGAACGTACCGGCCTCATCGTACAAGCGCACCGCCACAGGTGCACCGGCCACCTCCGCCATGACGCTCTGACCGCTGAGCAGGCGTTGCGCCTCGCTGCTCGCCAGGCGAACCGCGGTCAGGTGCCCGAGCGGCCAATCGGTGGACAGCAACTGGGGCCAGGCCCCGCGAGCGCGCGTCTCGGCCAGTGACTCCAGCGTATGCATCGGCTCGCTCTCAAAGGGCTCCACGTACAGCCGCCGCAGCGCCGTGACGTGGCCGCAGGTGCCGAGCGCCGCCGCCAGATCCTCGGCCAATACGCGAATGTAGGTACCCTTGGAACACAGTGCCTCGAGCTCGAGGCTCGCGGGCCCGAGTGCGAGCAGCGCGAGCTCGAACAGCTCGATGTCGCGCGCCGCGCGCGCCACGGTCACGCCCGCGCGCGCGAGTTTGTACAGCGGCTGTCCGGCGCGTTTGAGGGCCGAGTACATCGGCGGGATCTGTGTCTGAGAGCCGCGAAACCGCGCCAGCAGCGCATCGACCGCCGCGCGATCGAACGGCGGCACCGGTGTCGTTGTCGTGACCGCACCTTCGGCATCGCCGGTCGCGGTCCCGGCGCCGAGTGCCACGGTGAAGCGGTAGCGTTTGCGGCCGGCGAGGATCTGCCCTGCGACCTTGGTGGCCTCCCCGAGGCAAATCGGCAGCATGCCGGTGGCGAGCGGGTCGAGGCTGCCGACATGTCCTGCCTTCTGCCGCAGGAACAGCGCGCGCACACGCTGCAACGCCGCGTTCGACGACAGGCCGCGCGGCTTGTCGAGCAGCAGGATGCCGCTGGGCATGGGCGTGCGCTTTCAGCGCCGCGACGGATCGGCGCCGGCAGGCGGCTCGGAGTCAGGCTCGGGCGCGGGTGCCGCGGCGGCGCCGGCACGGTCGCCGGCGACGGCGCGCTCGATGAGGCTGCTGAGGCGGGCCGCGCCCTCGACGCTCTCATCGAACACAAATTCCAGTCGTGGCGCGTGCCGCAGCGACAGCCGCCGGCCGAGCTCCCCGCGCAGGAAGCCGGCGGCGTGGGTGAGTCCGATGTGCACCTCCTCAGGGGTGTGGCGCGATGCAAACGGGGTGAAGAACACGCGCGCCGCGCCCATGTCGGCCGCGACGCTGACCGCCGTGATGGTCACGTTGCCGACGCGCGGATCCTTCACCTCGCGCGCGATCAACGCCGCGAGCACACGCTGGATCTCAGACTCGATGCGTTGGGTGCGGGCTTGCGGCATTACTGCAGCGTTCTCGCGACCTCGACGCGCGCAAAGCACTCGATCTGGTCGCCGACGCGCACGTCCTGGTAGTTCTTCACGCCGATGCCGCACTCGGTGCCGGCGCGCACCTCGGCCACGTCGTCCTTGAAGCGGCGCAGCGACTCGAGCGCGCCCTCGAAGATCACCACGTTGTCGCGCAGCACGCGAATCGGATTGTTGCGCTTGACGAGGCCCTCCGTCACCAGGCAGCCCGCCACCACTCCGAACTTGCTCGAGCGGAACACCTCGCGCACCTGCGCCACGCCCACGATCTGCTCCTTGACCTCCGGCTGCAGCATGCCGGACATCATCTGCTTCACGTCGTCGATGGCTTCGTAAATGATGCTGTAGTAGCGCACCTCGACGCCGGTCTCCTTGACTGCATCGCGCGCGCCGGCATCGGCGCGCACGTTGAAGCCGATGACCAGCGCCTTGGAGGCCGCGGCGAGCTGCACATCCGACTCGGTGATACCGCCCAGGCCGCTCGAGATCACCTTCACCTGCACCTCCTCGGTGGACAGCTTGGTGAGCGCATCGCGCAACGCCTCGGCGCTGCCTTGCACGTCGGCCTTGATCAGCACCGACACCAGGCCGGCCTTCTCCTCGCCCATCTGCGAGAACGCATCCTCGGCACGGGTGCTGTGGCGTGCCAGCTTCACGTCGCGGAACTTGCCCTGGCGGTACAGCGCCACTTCGCGCGCCTTGCGCTCGCTCTCCACGGCCAGCAGCTCATCGCCCGCGTTGGGGGCGCTCGACAGGCCGAGCACCACCACCGGCATGGACGGCGGGGCTTCCTGCACCGGCTTGCCGTTCTCGTCAAACATCGCGCGCACGCGCCCGAACTCGGAACCGGCGATGATCGGGTCACCCAGGCGCAGCGTGCCTTTCTTCACCAGCACGGTCGCTACGGCGCCGCGGCCTTTTTCCACGCTCGATTCGATTACCACCCCGGAAGCGAGCCCGTTGCGCGGCGCGCTGAGCTCCAGCACTTCCGCCTGCAGCAGGATCGCTTCGAGCAGCTTGTCGACACCAGCACCGGTGCGCGCCGACACGCTGACGAACATGTTCTGCCCGCCCCACTCCTCGGCAATGACCTCGTGCTTGGACAGCTCGGTGCGCACGCGGTCGGGGTCCGCGTCGCTCTTGTCGACCTTGTTCACGGCCACAACGATCGGCACGTTGGCCGCGCGCGCGTGCTGGATGGCCTCGATGGTCTGCGGCATCACGCCGTCGTCGGCGGCGACCACCAGCACCACGATGTCGGTGGCCTTGGCGCCGCGCGCACGCATGGCGGTAAACGCGGCGTGACCGGGGGTATCGAGGAAGGTGATGACGCCCTTCGGGGTCTCGACGTGATAGGCGCCGATGTGCTGGGTGATGCCGCCGGCCTCGCCCGCTGCGACCTTGGTGCGCCGGATGTAATCGAGGAGCGAGGTCTTGCCGTGATCGACGTGACCCATGACGGTGACGACCGGTGGGCGCGGCGCCACCTCCGCCTCGGCCTGCGCGCCCTGCAGGTCCTGCTCGATCTGGTTCTCCTTGAGCACCTTGGGGGTGTGACCCATCTCCTCGACCACCAGCACCGCGGTGTCCTGGTCGATCGGCTGATTGATGGTGGCCATCACGCCCATGTTCATCAGCGACTTGATGACCTCGGTCGCCTTGACGGCCATCTTCTGCGCCAGCTCCGCCACCGTGACCGTCTCACCGATGCCGACCTCGCGCACCACCGGCGCGGTCGGCATCTCGAATCCATGACGTCCTTCGGCGGACGCCGGCACCGGCCGCGCCTTGGCGCGGCGCTTTTTCTTGTAGCGCGAGCTGACATCCCCGGTGACGTGCAGCTCCTGGCGGCCGTAGCGGGTGTGCTGCTTGTCGTCCGCCACCGGCGCGACGGCAACAGCGGCGCTCGGGCGTTCGCGCGGCGCCGCCGCGGGTGGCGGGATGATCGCCTGCGGCCGCTCACGCTCGCCGGTGTGCCGCTCGTGCTCCTCGCGCTCGCGGGTGCGGCGCGCCTCGTCGTCGCGGCTGCGCTGTTCGGCCACGCGGTGCGCGTCCTCCTGGGCGCGGCGGCGCGCGTCCTCCTCCTCGACGCGGCGGCGGCTCTCTGCCTCGAGCCGCTCGCGCTCGCGGCGGTCGGCTTCGGCGCGCTCATTCTCCGCGCGCGCCACCGCTTCAGCTTCCTGACGGCGGTGGTCGATCTCGTCCTGCTGGGCGCGCGCCTGCTCCTCGAGCACGTCGCGCTTGATGTAGGTGCGTTTGCGGCGTACCTCGACATTGACGGTGCGCGCGCGCCCCTGCACGCTGGCCAGCTTCAGCTCGCTCTGGGTCTTGCGCCTGAGGGTGATCTTGCGCGGCGCGCCGTCGCTATCGGCGTCGCTGCCGTGGCTGCGGCGCAGGTGTGTGAGCAGCTCGAGTTTGGCGTCGTCGCTGATGCGCGCGTCCGGACCCGACACCTTGATGCCCGCCTGGTCGAGCTGCACCAGCAGCCGGTCCACCGGCACCTTGAGAACCTCGGCAAACTGGGAAACGCTCACTTCGGCCATACGCTTGAACCCTCGTCCTGTCAGTTACCCGCTTCGAACCACGGCGCGCGTGCGGTCATGATGAGCGTGGCCGCCTTGTCGGCCGCCAGCCCTTCGATGTCGGCCAGCTCATCCACCGACTGCTCGGCGAGATCCTCGCGGGTACGCACGCCGCGCCGCGCCAGCGTCAGCGCCAGATCCGGGCTCATGCCCTCGAGCAGCAGCAGATCATCCGCCGGCATCGACTGATCGAGCGTCTCCTCGCTGGCGATCGCCTGCGTGAGCAGCATGTCGCGCGCGCGGTTGCGCAGCTCCTTGACGATGCCCTCGTCGAACTCCTCGATGGCGGCCAGCTCCGCCTGCGGCACGTAGGCGATCTCCTCGATGGTGGAGAAACCCTCCTGCGCCAGGATGGTCGCCACGTCCTCGTCGACGTCGAGCTGCTTCATGAAATTCTGCACCAGCTCCTTGGCCTCCGTCTCGCTCTTCGCCTCGGCGTCGGATTCGGTCATCACGTTCAGATCCCACCCCGTGAGCTGGCTCGCTAGACGGATGTTCTGGCCACCGCGGCCGATGGCCTGCGAGAGCTTCTCCTCGGACACGGCGATGTCCATGCTGTGCGAGTCCTCGTCCACGACGATGGACATGACCTCGGCGGGGGACATGGCGTTGATCACGAACTGCGCCGGGTTGTCGACATAGGGGATGATGTCGACGCGCTCGCCCGCGATCTCGTTGGAGACCGCCTGCACGCGCGAGCCGCGCATGCCGACGCAGGCGCCGACCGGATCAATGCGCGGGTCGTTGCTCTTCACCGCGATCTTGGCGCGCACGCCCGGATCACGCGCCGCGCCCAGTATCTGGATGAGGCCCTGCCCGACCTCCGGGACCTCGAGCTTGAACAGCTCGATGAGGAACTCGGGCGCGGTGCGTGTGAGGAACAGCTGCGGGCCGCGCGGCTCGGAGCGCACTTCCTTGAGGAAGGCTTTGATGCGGTCCTGCGGCTTGGCCTGCTCGCGCGGGATCATGTCGGTGCGCGGCACGAAGCCTTCGGCGTTGCCGCCCAGATCGATGTAAATGCCGTTACGGTCGACGCGCTTCACCACCCCGCTCACCAGGGTCCCCACGCGGTCGCGGTAAGCGTCCACGACCTGGGCGCGCTCGGCTTCGCGCACCTTCTGCACGATCACCTGCTTCGCCTGCTGGGCCGCGATGCGCCCGAAGGCCACCGACTCGATCGGCTGTTCGACGTAGCCGCCCACCTGCGCCTGCGGGTCGAGGTCCAGCGCATCCTCGAGGCGCAGCTCGCGCTCCGGGACCTCGAGCTCCTTGGAGTCGTCGGCGAACACCTTCCAGCGCCGGAAGGTGTCGTAGTCGCCGCTCTTGCGGTCGATCGACACGCGCGCGTCCCACTCCTCGCCGTGCTTCTTGCGGGTTGCGGCCGCGAGCGCGGCTTCGAGCGCCTCGAAGATCACTTCCTTGTCGACGCCCTTCTCGTTGGACACGGCATCGACCACCATCAGAATTTCTTTGTTCACTGTCCTGCGTACCTCTTAAGACGCAAGCCTGGCCTTGCCAATCTCCGCGAACGCCACCGCCACGCGCTCACGATCGACCTCGAGCGCGATGCCGGTATCGTCAACCGTCAGCAGCTTCCCGGTATAGCGCCGGCGCCCGGCGCGCGGCTCCTTCAACTCCACGAACACCCGCGAGCCGACGAAGCGCCCGAAATGCGCCTGGGTGCGCAGCAGCCGGTCAAAACCCGGCGAGGACACCTCGAGCGTGTAGGCGCACGGGATCGGGTCCTCGACGTCCAGCAGCGCCGCAACCTCGCGGCTCACCCGCTCGCAGTCCTCCAGGGCCACGCCCCCTTCCCGGTCAATAAAGAGCCGCACCACGGCGCGCGCGGGACCGGGAGCGTACTCGAGCTCCACCAGCTCATAGCCGAGCCGCCCGAGCAGGGGCTCAATCAGGGCGCTCAACCGCTCCTGCAAGGTCACCGTCACGGCCTCTTTCGGAACCCAAAGGCCCGCTCGCCAAACAAAAATGGGCCTCAAGGCCCACCAAAAACAAAAAGCCCCGCGGGGGGCTTCCGATCACTCTCTCTCGGGGGCGCCACGCGTCGAACCTACACCCGCGCGACACCAGCCACCCGTCCCCGCGCGGCCTGCAGCCCGTGGGGGCCGCGCATTCTACCGGAAATCAGGGCGGCCAGGGAACAACCCGACGGCGCCGCCGGCGCACCCCGGGCGCCTCCACCCTGGACCTGTATAGACAAGTAGTCCCGCCGGTGCCAGCATAGCGCCCCTACCAGGATCCCGCCAGGGCGCTACCGTGTCGTTACCGCAGGCCGCCGCGCGCTACCTTCAGGTGAAGGACTTCATTCTCGAGCGGATCGCCGCGGGAACCCTGCGCGCGGGCGAGCGCGTGCCGTCCGAGAACGAGCTTACGCGCACACTGACCGTGTCGCGCATGACCGCGAACCGCGCCCTGCGCGAGCTCGCGGCCGACGGGGTGCTGGTGCGGGTGGCGGGCGTCGGCACCTTCGTCGCCGAGCAGCGTGTGCATGCCCATCCGCTCGAGGTGCGCAACATCGCCGATGAGATCCGTGCGCGCGGCCACGAGTATCGCGTCAAGGTCCTCGCGCTCGACTCGCTGAGCGCCTCGCGTGAGCTCGCCGAGCGCTGCGGGGTCAAGCCCGGCGCGCAGCTCGATTACTCGCTCCTCACCCACTTCGAGGACGCTGCGCCGCTGCAGGTCGAGGAGCGCTACGTCAACCCGCAGGTCGCCCCCGGCTACCTGCGTAACGATTTCTCCCGCACCACGCCCCACGAGTTCCTGATCCGCGTGGCGCCGCTGCAGCGCGCCGAGCACATCGTGCGCGCGCTGGTGCCCGAGCGGCGCATACGGCGCCTGCTGAGGCTCGAGGCGGGCGAGGCCTGCCTGCTCATCATGCGCCGTACCTTCTCCCACGGCCGCATCGCCAGCGTGGCCGACCTTTATCATCCCGGTTCCCGCTACGAGCTGGCCGCGAGCTGCCAGCCGAGGTAACGCCATGTCCGAGCCCGCCCCTCGCCCACCGCTGCGCGCCCCGCGCGGATCAACCTTAAGCTGCCACAGCTGGTTGAGCGAGGCGGCGCTGCGCATGCTGATGAACAACCTGGATCCGGAGGTCGCAGAGCGGCCGCAGGACCTGGTGGTCTACGGCGGCATCGGCAAGGCGGCCCGCAACTGGCAGTGCTTCGATCAGATCGTGGTCGCGCTGCGCGCCCTGCAGGACGATGAGACGCTGCTGATCCAGTCGGGCAAGCCGGTCGGAGTATTTCGTACGCACGCGGATGCGCCGCGTGTGCTGCTTGCCAACTCCAACCTGGTGGCGCGCTGGGCCGACTGGGAGCATTTCAACGCGCTCGATCGCAAGGGACTGATGATGTTCGGCCAGATGACGGCCGGCTCGTGGATCTACATCGGCAGCCAGGGCATCGTGCAGGGGACCTACGAGACCTTCGTGGAGATGGGCCGCCAGCACTTCGGCGGCAACCTCGCCGGCAAGTGGATCCTCACCGCGGGCCTGGGCGGCATGGGCGGCGCGCAGCCGCTCGCCGCGACCCTGGCGGGAGCCTCGATGCTCGCGGTGGAGTGCCGCCCGGAGCGCATCGCGAAACGCCTGCAGACCCGCTACCTCGACATCCAGGCCGGGAGCCTGGATGAGGCCCTGCAGAGCCTCGAGCGCGCGCGGCGCGCCGGCAAGCCCGTCTCGGTGGGCCTGCTCGGCAACGCCTGCGAGGTGCTGCCGGAGCTCCTGCGTCGCGGCGTGCGGCCCGATGCCGTGACGGATCAGACCTCGGCCCACGATCCCGTCAACGGTTATCTGCCGGAAGCGTGGACGCTCGAGAAGTGGGACCGGCTGCGCCTCGAGAACCCGGCGCAGGTGGCGCAGGAGGCGCGCGCCTCGATGGCACGGCACGTCGAGGCGATGCTCGCCTTCCAGAAGTTGAAGATTCCGGTCTTCGACTACGGCAACAACCTGCGCCAGGTGGCCTTCGACGCCGGCGTCAAGGACGCGTTTGCCTTTCCGGGCTTCGTGCCCGCGTACGTGCGGCCGCTGTTCTGCCGCGGTCTGGGCCCGTTTCGCTGGGTGGCGTTGTCGGGCGACCCCGAGGACATCTACCGCACCGACGCGAAGGTCAGGGAATTGCTGCCGGATGACGCGCACCTGCATCACTGGCTGGACATGGCGCGCGAGCGCATCCAGTTCCAGGGACTCCCCGCGCGCATCTGCTGGGTGGGCCTGGGTGACCGGCACCGACTCGGGCTCGCGTTCAACGAGATGGTCGCGCGTGGAGAGCTCAAGGCGCCGATTGTCATCGGCCGCGATCACCTGGATTCCGGCTCGGTGGCCAGCCCGAACCGCGAGACCGAAGCGATGCGCGACGGCTCCGATGCCGTGGCGGACTGGCCGCTGCTCAATGCGCTGCTCAACACCGCCAGCGGCGCGACCTGGGTGTCGATCCATCACGGCGGCGGCGTCGGCATCGGTTACTCGCAGCACGCCGGCGTCGTCATCGTGTGCGACGGCACGCCCGCTGCCGCGCGCCGCATCGAGCGCGTGTTGTGGAACGATCCGGCGAGCGGCGTCATGCGGCATGCGGACGCCGGCTACGAGAGCGCGATCGAGTGTGCGCGCGCGCAGCACCTCAACCTGCCCTTCCTGCCAGGCTGAGCGGCAACACCCGCATGTCGGAACCGCTCAAGCTCTGGCGCAACGCGCAGCTCGTCACCTGTGATGCGGCGGCGCGCGTGATCGCACGCGGCGCGCTCACGACCCGCGCCGGGCGCATCGAGTGGGTGGGGGAGGAGGCGGCGCTGCCGGCGGGTGCCGCGGATGAGGTCCATGACCTGGCGGGCGCCTGGGTCACACCCGGTCTCATCGACTGTCATACGCACCTGGTGTTCGCCGGCACCCGCGCCAACGAGTATGCCGAGCGCCTGCGCGGCCGCTCGTACGAGGAAATCGCGCGCGCCGGCGGCGGCATTCTCGCCACCGTGCGCGCGGTGCGGGCCGCGAGCGAGGAGCAGCTGTTCGATGAGAGCGCACCAAGGCTGGCGGCGCTGCTCGCCGAGGGCGTAACCACCATCGAGATCAAATCCGGCTACGGCCTGACGCTGGCGGATGAAGCGAAGATGCTGCGCGTGGCGCGCCACCTCGGCCGCGCGTTTCCGGTGACCGTGCGCACCACGCTGCTCGCCGCCCATACACTGCCGCCGGAATACCGCGGTCGCGCCGATGAGTACATCGAGGCCATCGCGCGCGAGTGGCTGCCGGAGTTGTGCGCGCAGGGACTGGTCGATGCCGTGGACATATTCTGCGAGAACATCGCCTTCAGCGTCGCCCAGGCCGAACGGCTGTTCGCCGCCGCGCGCGCGCTCGGGTTGCCGGTCAAGATGCACGCCGAGCAGCTCAGCAACCTCGGCGGCACGCTGATGGCCGCCCGCCAGGGCGCGCTGTCGTGCGATCATCTGGAGTACGCGGGCGATGCGGAGGCGGCAGCGCTCGCGCGCGCCGGCACCGTGGCGGTGTTGTTGCCGGTGGCGTTCTACTGCCTCGGCGCCGAGCGCAAGCCGCCGGTTGCGGCGCTGCGCGCGCACCAGGTGGCGCTCGCCATCGCCAGCGACTGCAATCCCGGTTCCGCGCCCGGCGCCTCGCTGCTGCTCGCGATGAGCATGGCGACACGGCTGTTCGGCCTGACGGCGGAGGAAGCGCTGCTGGGCGTCACGCGTCATGCGGCGCGCGCGCTCGGACTGCACGGCGAACGCGGCGCGCTCGCTCCCGGCCAGGCGGCCGACTTCGTGGTGTGGAACCTGCGCTCCATCGAGGAGCTCGGGTACTGGATTGGCTTTAACCCGCGCCGGACCGTGGTGCGCGCGGCAGAGGTGCTGCGATGGCCGAACCCGACTCTCTGAAGCTTGGCTCCCGGCCGCTGCGCCTCGCCGACCTGCGACGCGTGTACGAGGGCCCGGTCAGCGTACAGATCGACGCGGCGGCACTCGGCGCCGTGCGCGAGGCCCACGCCGTCACCGCGCGGCTCGCCGCGGCCGATGCGCCCGCTTACGGCATCAACACCGGCTTCGGCCTGCTCGCGAACACGCGCATCCCGGCCGCACAGCGCACCCTGCTGCAGCGGAACATCATCCTGTCGCACAGCTCCGGCGTCGGCCCGCTGCTCGACGATGCGATCGTGCGCCTCACGCTGGTGCTGAAGCTCGCGAGCCTGCTGCAGGGCTTCTCCGGGGTGAGCACCGAGCTGGCACGCTTTCTCGAACGACTGATTAACGCCGGCCTGTGCCCGTGCGTGCCGGCGCAGGGATCGGTCGGTGCCTCCGGAGATCTCGCGCCACTCGCGCATCTGTCGCTCGCGCTGTTGGGTCTCGGGGAGGTCCGCCGCCACGGCGAGGTGTTGCCGGCGGCGGAAGCGCTGGCGCAGGAAGCGCTCGCACCGCTCACGCTCGGACCGAAGGAGGGATTGGCGCTGCTCAACGGCACCCAGGTGTCGACCGCACTCGCGCTCGCCGGGCTGTTCGAAATCGAAACGGTGTTTGCGGGCGCGGTGGTGAGCGGCGCGCTGTCGGTCGATGCGCTGCTGGCAAGCGATGCGCCGTTCGATTCGCGCATCCACCACCTGCGCGGCCACGACGGTCAGGCGCGCGTGGCACAGGTGTACCGCGAGCTGCTCTCCGGCAGCGAGATCCGCGAATCGCACCGCACCTGCACGCGGGTGCAGGATCCGTACTCGCTGCGCTGCCAGCCGCAGGTGATGGGCGCGTGCCTCGACCTGATCACCCAACAGGCGGCCACGCTCAGCATCGAGGCCAACGCCGTCACCGACAACCCGCTGATCTTTCCGGACACCGGCGAGGTGCTATCGGGCGGGAATTTTCATGCCGAGCCGGTGGCGTTCGCGGCCGACATCCTCGCGCTCGCGTGCGCAGAGGTGGGCTCGATCACCGAGCGCCGCCTCGCGCTGCTCGTCGACCCGACGATGAGCGGACTGCCGCCGTTCCTGGCTCCCGACAGCGGCGTGAACTCCGGCTTCATGATGGCGCAGGTGACGGCCGCCGCGCTGGTCGCCGAGAACCGCATGCTGTGCCACCCGGCGAGCGTTGACAGCATTCCCACCTCCGCGAACCAGGAGGACCACGTGAGCATGGCGACGCACGGCGCGCGGCGGCTTCTCACCATGGCCGGCAACGCGCTCAACATCGTTGCGCTCGAATTTCTCGCCGCGTGCCAGGGCGTGGACTTCAGGGCGCCGCTCAAGACTTCCCCGCGCCTGCAGCACGCCCACAGCGCGCTGCGGCTCAAAGTGCCTTTCGCGCAGACCGACCGGCTGCTCGCGCCCGACATCGCGGACGCCGCCGCCACCGTGCGCCGCTCCGAGGTACAGTCGCTCGTCGCCCCGCTGCTACCGAGCTTCCGCTGACTTAGACTCGCGCGGCGACTCAGACGGGTGCGTAGTCGGCCGCCTTGTTCTCCGGCACGTCCGACGACTGCTGCTCGCGCTTGATGCGCTCGTAGATCTCTTCCCGGTGGACGGCAACACTCTTCGGCGCATTGATGCCGACCCGTACCTGGTTCCCTTTGACCCCCAGAACCGTAATGGTCACGTCGTCGCCGATCATGACGGTTTCGCCAACCCGGCGTGTGAGAATGAGCATCTTCCAATCCCTCTCATCTTTATAGTTTTAGGTATGCCACCGCGACTTGAAGTTCGCTCCCGGCACGTTTTTATCTCTTGTAGGGTACGCGGAAACGGCCGCAAAGAACATCCAGCCCTGCCCCGCAGCAGGGGGCTTGAATGTTCGCGCCATGGGTATACAACCCACCTGGCCCTACGGCCCCTACCCCAGTAGCCTCCTGAGCGCCGCACACACTGCGTTCGCGGCAGGACCCACGATCACGTGCACGCAGCCCGCGACCGGTATCGCCGTGCCGCGCAGCCCAAGGCCGCGAATGGCATCGCGGTCGATGAGCGCGGCATCGCTCACGCTCACGCGCAGCCGACTCGCTGCGGCCTCCACCGCGCGCACGTTGGCGCGTCCGCCGAGCGCGGCCAGCAGCGCCTCCACATCCGCCGCCGCCACCGTGTCCGGCGCCGGCTTGGCAAGCGCCGCGGCGGCGCTGCCCGGCACGGCGGCGGAGCTCGCGGACCCGTGCAGCGCGCTGCGGATCTCTCCCGCGACCTGATCGGCCATAGTGCCGACCACCACCTGCAGCGCGTTGGCTGACGGTCGCACCAGACCGCGGATGCCGAGTTGCTTCAGCGCACCCTCATCGACTGCCGCCTGATTCGCAACCAACAACCGCAGGCGCGTGGTGCAGGCGTCTACCGACACGAGGTTGGCGGCGCCGCCGAGCGCGCTGATCCAGGCGCGCGCGCGCTCGAGCGGCAGCGCCGGCAGTGCCGCCGCGGCGCTCTCGAGGGCGTCGCGTCCCGGGGTTTTCAGATCGAGCCTGACAATGACGAGGCGGAACAGTCCGTAGTACAGGGCGAAATACAGCGCGCCCACCGGCAGCAGCCACAACGGCCGCGTTGCGCGGCTGAAGTTCAGCACATAGTCGAACAGACCCGCGGAGAAGCCGAAACCGAGCCGCACCTGCAGGGCATTCATGATGATGAAGGCCACACCGGTGAGCAGCGCGTGCACGGCGTACAGCACCGGCGCCAGGAAGATGAAGGTGAACTCGATCGGCTCGGTGACGCCGGTGAGGATCGAGGTCAGCGCGATGGAAGCGAGCAGTCCGCTTACCGCGCGGCGCCGCTCGGGCAGCGCGCTGTGATACATGGCGAGACAGGCGGCCGGCAAGCCAAACATCATCACCGGAAAGAAACCCGACATGAACGCCCCGGCGCTCGGATCGCCGGCGAAGAAGCGCTTCAGATCGCCGGTGACGCCGTGGTAGTCCCCGAGCAGGAACCAGGCAATGTTGTTGATGATGTGATGCAGACCGGTCACGATCAGCACGCGGTTGAGCACGCCGTAGGCGAACAGGCCCAGCGCGCCGGCGTGCAGCACCGAGCGGCTGAGCGCGTCCATGCCCTGCTCCAGGTGCTGCCACTGCGTACCGAACGCGCCCGCCAGCACCAGGCCCGCGAAACCGCTCGCAATCGGCACGAAACGCCGCCCGCCGAAGAAGGCGAGGTAACTCGGCAGTTTGATGTTGTAGAAGCGGTTGTAGAGCGCCCCGGCAGTCAGACCCGAGAGGATGCCCACCGGCACACTGAGCTTGGCCAGCTCGTGCGCCTTGTACGCCGCGACGGCCAGCTCGCGCGCACGGCCGCTGACATCGGCAACCGCCGCCACCGGCACCGCGATCAGGACCTCCGCTCCCTTGGTCGCCACCAGATAGGCGACCACGCTCGCCAGTCCCGCCGCGCCGTGATTCTCGCGCGCGAGCCCCACTGCGACGCCGATCGCGAACAACAGGCCGAGGTTCGAGAAGATGGCCTCGCCCGCCGCGGCCACCGACGCCGAATCGAGCAGATCCGGCTGCCCCAGGCGCAGCAGCAGGCCGGCGATCGGCAGCACCGCGATGGGCAGCATCAACGCGCCACCCACCTTCTGCAGACTGGCGAGGAGGCCCTTCACGACAGCGTCCCCGACAGCACCGCCGCCAGCGCCTGCACGGCGACCGTGGCGTCGGGCCCGGTGGCACGGATCTCGATCTCCTCCCCGCGCTCGACGCCGAGCGCCATCAGCGCCACGATGCTGCGCGCATTGGCCTCGCGTCCGTGCGCCGCGATGCGCACGTCCGCGGCGAGACTTCTCACCGAGCCCGCAAGCAACGCCGCCGGCCGCGTGTAAATGCCGTGCTCAAAGCCGACCTTGAGGCGGCGCACGGTTGTCGCGTCGCCTGGCGCAGCCGGCGCGGACACCTCGGCCGCTTGCGAGGCGACTTCCATGAGGAAGTTCCCGACCGCGAGCTCGCAGCCCGAGCTCCGGCGCACAATCCGAAAGCCGCTGTCGGCGGTCACGATCACCGGGGTGAGGACGCTCTTGGCGCGCCGCGCGAGGAGATCCAGATCGAAGCTGAGGAGCGGCTCGCCCGCTCTTACCCGGGCGCCCTGCTGCGCGTGCAGCTCGAAACCCTGCCCCCCGAGTTCCACGCTATCGATGCCGACATGCAGCAGCACCTCGCACCCCTCCGGAGTGCGGAGCGTCACGGCGTGTCGCGCGGCGGCGATCACGATCAGCTCCCCGTCGCAGGGGGCGCAGAGCGTGGCCGAGGTCGGATCGATGGCCAGTCCGTCGCCGAGCAGGCGCGCGGCGAACACCTCATCGGGCGCCTCATCGAGCGGGGTGCTCCAGCCCGCCAGGGGCGCCAGCAGGATCGCCGTACCCGTGCGCGTCATGGCGCGAGCTGCACCCAGTCGATCGCCCACATCGGATCGAGCGTGCGCTGAGTGAACGTGAAACACAGGTCGTGCGGCCCACGCGAGCTCGACAGAGGCACCGCCGGCAGCACCGTCACCGCGTCGTTGTCGGCGGCGGGGGCGAGCGACAGCACGGCAATCGGCTCGCCTTTACAACCATCCAGACGCACCTCGAGCTCCCCGACGGACGTGCGCGGCGGGTTGAGTCTGATGGCCTCGATGTCTTTGCCGATCTGGAAGTTGAACGGCACCTGGCCTACTGCGGCGGTCAGCATCGCCGCGTGCGACAGGTCAACGCCCGGCAGAATCCAGCAGGGGTTCATGATGTCGATGAGGAACACCGCGCGCTCGCCTTCGATGGGCGCGTCATCTTCGAGCGACAGGACGAGCTTATCGGTGCAGGTCTTCAGATCCTGACTCAGGTGGCGCTCGCCCGGCCCGACTGTGCGCGGCGGCGCGAACACCTCATCCGAGTAGTGAATGCCGAGCAGGTGAAAACGAGCAAACTCCGCCGGCAGCCTGTGCAGGAAATCAGGCCAGTCCAGCCGCGCGGCGGGCGACCAGCCCACCTCGGCGAGCGCGGCGGCGCGCGGCCAGGTCATGTAGGCGGCACGCTCCTCGGTGCGCACGTGCTCGGTCCACAGATTCGCCTGCAGTCCGAGCACGTGCTGCTGCTCGCCCGACAAGGGTCCCGGCAGGGGGTCGAAGTGATACACGTCCGCGAGAGTCTCGACCTGTCCGCGGCCGGGCGGCTCGCGCGGCGAGCGGCCCTGACGGCTGTCGAGGTAGAGCGCGGGGTCCGGCGACAACACCGTATCGTGCCCGGCGGCGGCCGCGGCGATCGCGCCCTGCACCCCGCGCCATGACATGACCGCCGCATCCGCGGGCACGCCGCCTTCGAGAATCTCGTCCCACCCCACGAGCCGACGTCCGTGCGCGCGCAGGTACTCACCCAGCCGGTGCGTGAAATACCCCTGCAGCGCCGCCTCGCTCGGCACGCCCAGCTCGCGCATGCGCGCCTGCACGCGCGCCGACGCCTGCCACTGATCCTTCACCGCCTCATCGCCGCCCACGTGGATGTACTGCCCCGGGAACAGCTCCATGACTTCCGTGAGTACGTCCTCCAGGAAGCCGAACGTGGACTCCTCCACGTTGAAGAGATTCGGGTAGACGCCCCAGTCGGCCGGCACCATCTGCGGCGGGTCACTCGTCACACCGAGCTGCGGGTAGGCGACGATGGCCGCGCTCGCATGACCGGGCATGTCGATCTCCGGCACGATGGTCACGTTGCGCGCCGCGGCGTGCGCGACGATGCGGCGCACGTCATCCTGGGTATAAAAGCCGCCGTACAGGCGCGCGCGGCCGGTCGCCGGATCGATGTCACGCGCTGCCGCCCGGCCCGCCGGCACGCGCCAGGCGCCGACGCCGGTCAGGCGCGGATACTTTCTTATCTCGAGCCGCCAGCCCTGGTCATCGGTCAGATGCCAGCCCAGCACGTTGAGCTTGTGCAGCGCCATCCAGTCGATATAACGCATGATGAACGC
>Ga0137409_10001689_pt1 | contig 23908 bp, 21 predicted proteins | sample CZODoug1_16funga_FD_122059 | JGI IMG/M metagenome (GOLD analysis project Ga0137409, IMG submission 122059) | Vadose zone soil fungal communities from Angelo Coast Range Reserve, California, USA - CZODoug1_16fungal (Hybrid Assembly) | ecosystem: Environmental > Terrestrial > Soil > Vadose zone...
AGGCACCATGTCGCGGTAGCTCAGTGTAGAGCACCCGACCTTGACTCGGGAGTGCGTAGGATCGACCCCTACCAGGCCCACTTTTATAAAAATCGCTGATTAGCGGCCATCGGTCTAGTGGAGACCGCTATTTAACGTTACAAAAGTTAACTCTTTGGAGGGCAATATGGGAGACCGACAAGAAGCACTTGGCTATCTCACACAATTAAAACGAGATATGCTGGCCAAAAGGGAACAGCTATTGCGTCCAGTTCAACAGCTTGAGAAAGAACTTGAGCATATCGTTGCTGCCATTGCGATTGTGCTGGAAGCTGGCAAGACTGATGCGCCAAAGCCTGAAACGCCTAATTTCCCCATTGCCAACCTCCGTCGCATGTCCCATCGGGATGCCGTTATTGCCCTTGCTCGGCACAACGGAGGAATCCTTGAGGCACAAGATGCTAAAAAAATGCTCATTCAGTCAGGCTGCATGAGTAATACGAAGAATTCGTCCAACATGACGCACAACGCGATTGTTCAGAGCGGCCAGTTTGAGCGTATTGGCCGTGGGGTGTACCGACTGAAGGGTGGGCTCAAAGTCAATCCAATTACTGAATCAACACAAGGACTGGAAGATATTTCGCGCACAGGCTTATTCGCCGCGAAGCCCGTTCAGTAAGGGAAAAGAGAAAAATAGATGTTCCAAGGCTAGCTTACGGACATACCAGAATGGGCGCTCTTCCTTGTCTATGAGCAACACGCAATTACAATTGGCGTCTAGGCTTGGGGTGGCCTCAAGGACTACTTTTCTCTCGGTGTTTTTAATTAGAATGCTGCGCTCGCTACGGGCAAACACGACGCATTCTTCGAGTTCATTGATCCCCCGCAGTGTGACCATAAAACTATCGCTGGTTTCGTGGAAAGAGAAGCCATATGACCATTGGGGTGTCTGATTGCCCGGAAACATCGGACTGCGCATTGCTTGGCGGGCATCCATGTCACCCTTTACCTGCTGGCGAAGGGTCTCGAAAACCTTCGATAAAGAGCACTCGGCTCGTTCTTTAACCCACGGGAAATCGTCGCTTAATGTCATGGTCTGATTAGAGCATGGGTGTCAAAAAGCTGATTGGCTGACCTGTCACGGCAATTTAGCCTAGCAGGATTGCTGAGTGAAGTATATTATTACCCCCGTATCTCGTTGATTCCAAAAGATCGAGGAGGAGGGGGGAAGGGGGGTACTCTTGGTATAGCCCGGGAGCATCCCTGACAGAACAGACCGGGCGCATTCCTGACACTGGCAACGGTGGCCGGCGCGAGTACAACGGAGCGCATGCCATGGAAAGCGAGCAGTGTGATGGAAGAGAAGCTGCGGTTTGTCTTCGAGTATGAGCGCGAGGAGCAAACCATGACGGAGCTCTGCCAGAGCTTCGGGATAGCGCGGGAAACCGGGTATGTCTGGTTGCGGCGGTACCGGCAGGCGGGAGTGGCTGGGCTGGCGGAACGGAAGCGGGCGGCGGAGCGGCATGCGAACCAGACCGCGGGCGAGATCGAGCAGCAGGTTCTGGAACTGCGCCAGGCGCACATGCGCTGGGGACCGCGCAAATTGAAGCGCGTGCTGGAGCGCGACCAGCCAGGACGGAAGTGGCCGGCGGCGAGCACCATCGGCGAGTTGCTGAAGCGCGAAGGTTTGGTGGTAGCGCGCAAGAAGCGGCGGAAGACGGCGCCGTACAGCGAACCCCTGGCGCATGCCGATGGACCGAACCGGGTGTGGTGCGCGGACTTCAAGGGTTGGTTCCGCACGGGCGATGGCGAGCGCATCGATCCGCTAACGATCAGCGACGCGCACAGTCGTTATCTGCTGCGCTGTCAGGCAGTGGAAAAGGCGGACACAGCGCGGGTGCAGGGGATCTTTGAAGCGGCGTTCCGGCAGTATGGATTACCGCAAGCGATCCGGACCGACAACGGAGCGCCCTTCGCCTCGACGGCGCTGGCGGGGCTGTCGCGGTTGGCGGTGTGGTGGATCAAGTTAGGGATCGTGCCGGAGCGGATTGAGGCGGGGCATCCGGAGCAGAACGGGCGGCACGAGCGCATGCATCGCACGCTGAAGCAGGAGGTGGCGATGCCGCCAGCTCAAGATCGGCGAGCGCAACAACGAGCGCTCGAGGACTTCCGCCAGGAATACAACGAAGTGCGGCCGCATGAAGCGCTGGCGATGCAGACTCCGGCGAGCGTCTACGAGCCGTCGCAGCGGGCCTATCCAGCGAAAGTGTCGGAGCCGGAGTATCCGCCCACCATGCTGGTGCGCAGCGTGCATGCGCATGGACACTTTCGCTGGCAGAAGCGGCACGATGTATTTTTGAGTGAGGTGTTGTGGGGCGAACGCGTGGGCCTGTTGCCGATCGATGAGCGTTGGTATACGGTCTACTTCGCCCAGCTTCCGTTGGCCCGATTTGATAGCTGGCAACGGCGAGTGGTGCCGCTGTCGATGGCGAAAAACCCCAAGGGAGAGAAAGCCTTGGAACCGGCTGGTTTCTCCATCGCTGAAGCAGGGGAAGAGGAAGTATCCCCTTCCCCTGCACCCCATCCCCTCATCGGGATGCAAAGAGAGAAAAACGTGTCAGGCATGTGCCCGGTCTAAAATGTCAGGGATGTCCCCGGCTGTTCAGGCTCAACATTGTAGCCCGTCATTCCCCCGCGATCCGCCCCCGGAACTGGATGATTCTTCGGCGGTCGCGCTTGGAAGGTCTGCCTGAGGGTAGCGCTTCGAACTGCATCAGCGCCCTGCGCTCGGTGGCTGCTATCTTGCGCTGCTCCTGGCTTTCTTCTGTTTCGCGATACAGCGTTTGCGCTACCGCAGCCGGGCCCCGGACTTCGCTGAGCAATAAAACCTCGACCTCGAACTCGCCGCCTTCGTTGCTGATGCGAAGCATGTCTCCGATGCGCACTTCGCGGGCGGGTTTGACGGGCTGATACTTGTTCTGGATTCTGGCTTGGATCCGGCCAAGGTCGCAAGCGCGGGAGGCTTGAGCGCGGGTCTTGAAGAAGCGGCCGGCCCAGAGCTATTTGTCGACGCGGACGGAGTTCATGAACGACTCATTTCACCGGCGCCACAAAATGTCTCCCGCCAGAAAAAAGAAGAAAACAGCGGAGATGACCCCGTTCATCGTGAAGAAAGCTGCGTTGAGCCGGCTCAAATCATCGGGGGCGACAAGCGAGTGTTCGTAGGCCAGCAGCAACGCAACCACGACAACGCCGACGACCGCCAGCTTGCCCAGCCCGAAGGACAGCAGCAAGGCGACTAGCAGCGCGATCATGAACAGATGAAAAGCGCGGGCAACCCAGAATGCGCCAGCAATTCCGAAGTACCGGGGCACGGAGTGCAGGCCCGAGCGCGAGTCGTGGTCGAAGTCCTGGCAACTGTAGAGCACATCGAAGCCAGCCACCCAGAACGTTACGGCGGCGGTCAAGAGAAGGATGCGAGCGTCCAAGGCACCGCGCACCGCGATCCATGCTGCGGCCGGAGCAATGCCCAGCGCGAGGCCCAGCACCAGATGCGACCAACGTGTGAAACGCTTGGTATAGGAATAGAACAAAACGATACCCAGGGCCACGGGCGAGAGCACAAAGGCCAAATGATTCAGCTCGAAGGAAGCGAGGAAAAATAACCCGGCGGACACGGCAACGAACAACGTGACGAACAAGGGCGAGAGTTGACCAGCGGGAAGGGCCCGCGTTTGCGTGCGCGGATTGGCGGCGTCGATGGAAACATCGGCTAAACGATTGAAGGCCATAGCAGCGGAACGGGCCGAGACCATGGCAACGACGATCCAAACCAATTGGTGGGCACTGGGCCAGCCTCTCGCTGCGAGCATGGCTCCGCACAGAGCAAACGGGAGCGCGAAGATCGAGTGCTCCCACTTGATCATTTCGAGTGTGACCCGGAGGCTGCGAAAAACGCTCACAGAGCGATTGTATAAGGTAAGGAAGGCTACGACTCAGCAGGCGGGGCGCCTGCCGCTCCATGTACGCTACCGCTTCCGGTGGCGAATCCGGATATCGAGGGCGAAAACGCCGTTCTGATCGCGCACTGCCACGATCGATACCTTGCGCGTGACGTTGTACTCGCCTTGAATCGTTTGCTGCGTGGTCTGCGAAACAGGCTGCACGTAAGTCAACGTCAGCTTGTTGGAAACCTGCTGTTCAATCGTCACCTGCGGTCCTTGATACGTGCTGGTTTCCGTTCCCGGCGCCTGGGGATCGATCTTGATCCGGCTTACGCCAAACAGCTTCTGCACCCGGTTGCTCACCGTAGCGTTGATAGCCTGGCCGAGAATCGCGCTGGAAGCCTCCTGGGTAAACGCCGATTGCGACGCGCCCATTTGCGCCGACTCTTCCTGCGTCCGCCCAAGAGCCAGCAACGCGATAATGTCGGCCTGCGGAAGAGGGGGCTCAGACCGGTAGGTAACGTTCAGCTTGTCCGAGGTGCCGTGGAAGCCGATTTCGATGTCGTAATCGCGAACGCGGATGCTGGCGGCTAGATCTACCACCGGATCGATCTTCACCGGATTCGTGAACGAAATATCTCCGCGCTCCAACTCGTACTTCCCGCCGTTGAAGAAAATCTGGCCTTCCTGAATGTCAGTCCGGCCCAGCAATACTGGCTTAGCCATTGTGCCCTTCAAACGCAGGTCGGCGTCTCCGGAAACACGGGCGAGCGAACTGTCGAAACGTAAGTCCGGTGCGGTGTAGATGTGCAGATCGAACTTGATCTTGTTCAGCAGCGAATCCGAACCAGTGAGCACGGACGACTGGCGATTGCTGGCTAGGTACGCGCCGAAATCGAAACCAGGGCTCAAACTAAACCGCGTAATCTGCAATTCCCCGGAGAGAACCGCGCCGTTCGACGTACCCGAGAACCGCAGATCGGCATTCGCCGTCGAACTCATTCCCGGCGGATAGCGAAGGCGCACATCCTCGCCCTGCGCGGTGACGTTGAACTCCAGAAACCGCCCATACTGCATGTAGCCGCCGAGGTGGATCAGGCCGCCTCCGCTACGCGCCGTCAGTTGCTCGACCTGGAGCCGGTCTTGCGTAAAGACCAGAGTGCCGTTGATGTCACCCAACGAGGCAGGCTGCCCGAGAGCCGCAACGCCGCCCTGCGTGACCGTTACCTTCCCCTGAAGCACGGGCTCGCTCACTGTCCCAGTGGCGCGGCCCTGAATGTCAATGGTGCCCGTGGTCAGCAAATCGGGATACATTGTCTGAAGCAGCCCGAGGTTGACCTGGCCCGAAGCGTGCACATCCAACTCCCGCCGCCCCGTCATCTCGACCGTCCCCCCCGCCGTGAGCTTCGTGTTGTCGCCCACCAGGCGGGCCTCATCCAAACGGAACACATGATCGGCCACCCGGAAGCGCACCGGCCCGTCGTTGGCAACGGTCACGTTTTGCAGGACTGCAGTAAGCTGCGTCAACTCAGCAGTAACTTCGAGATCGGAGGGACGGCGCGCTGGACCGCGCACGGCCAACGTACCCGTAAAAGTGGAGTGCCCGGTTACACTGCTTCGCAAATACCGTTGCAGGAGTGGGTCCAGATCCATGTGCTCAAATCGGGCGGTCGCCTGGAGTGGCCAATCGCCACGTAGTTGGACATCACCGTCAAGAGAAAGATTCTCTCCCTGGAACGCAGACTTGCCGGACAGGTGCAGATTCGTCCCGCGAGTCTTGGCCTCGAGATGAAAGCCGCCTTGGTCTTCGTCGCCATAGGCAAGGCTTTCCAGATCCACCGTAGCGTCAATCGCAGGCTCGGCCGTTGTGCCCGAACCCGTAGCCGTAAACTTTAGGCGACCCGCCACTGGCGTTTGACTGTCTCGGAGCTTGGGCAGGCTGGCCAGTTGGAATCCCTCGCCGGATAGTTGCGAACGGAACGTGCCCGCATCGAGGTTATAGGCCACCAGCCCGCGCACATGCCCGGAAGCATACTCCGCATCGATATCTTCCAACGTCAGATCCGGTCCCGCCCAGATAACTTTCGCCTGGGCCGCCGGAACTGCTTCGCCATAGATCGTAGCGTTCTTTAAGTGCAACAACCCTTGCCCGTGCGGTGCGCTTTTGTTGCCGCCAACCTCCCCAGAGAAGGAGACGCGTCCTGAGATCGGATAGGAATAGCCGAAAATCGCCTGCAATTCCTCCACACTCGCATCCTGTAGCGATACCTTGGCGCGGATGAGACTCTCCGGGGTGAACGCGCCTTGGTCGAGACCAATCTCCGCATCGAAATTCACTCGCGCGGTCCCTTGCTGTAGGACACCGTGTTGCGCCGTTATCTGATGTTGCGATGCCTGGAGATCAGCCGTCAGCCGATCCCAGCGCATGTGGTCAAGTACGGAATGACCGACACCTCGCGAAGTCGCCTGAAAATCTGAGAGTTCAACTCTCCCCGCCAGCAGCGGCTGCCGCAAACTTCCGCTCAGCGACCCGGTGAGGCGCCCATGGCCAGCCAGGTTGAACGGAACTTGCGCCGTACCACGAAAGCTGCCAAGCAGCGCCTCCCATTCCGTCAGATTGGCCGCGTTCACATCCAAATGCAGATTGGACGAATTCGTACCTAGCGTGCCCGAGGATGAGATATGAGTGCCGCGCGTGTTCAGCTCGATCTGCGCGATGTCGACCGAATCGTTTGTACCGTTGATTGTTCCGTGGTAGGTCCCGTGCGCCGTTCCGGCCAGAGGCAACGTCCCGGGGGCTACCTGCGCCGGAGCGGCTACCTGGAGATCGACTTCCGTATTCGCCGTCTCAATCCGCTTGGTCCAGGTACTCACCAGCGTGCCGGAAGCTGTTCCCACCGCATGCAGGCGCTCCACGGGAAAATCGCGCGAGTTGAGGAGCGAGAGCATATCACCGGCAGATAGATCGCGCAGCTTCAAGTGCACTTCGCCCACCGAGTCCTCGCGCTTCTTCCCATGCTCCGCTTTCTCATCCGCCCCCATCCAGTGGTTGACTCGCGCATCGCCTGTTACTACACCACCCAGCGTCCGCGCCTGCAGATCGCGGAACTCCAGCCGGTCCGTGAGAGTGTACTGAGTCGAGCCCGAAGGGACGCGAATCCCGCCGTTGTCCATCTTCCAAAAGCCATCGCGTACGCTGAGCTTTCCAGTCGCAGAAAATCCAGAATCCGTCCACTTGCCATCGCCCTTAATGTCCGCGGTGCCTCCCGCCAGTTCCTTGGTGCGCGAGACGGAGCCTGCATCGGCAACGTCCACCTGGCCTTCGTAGCTGCCGCTCAGTTGCGGATGCACGAAGTCCTGAACTTCCCCCGTGAAATGCAAATGCGATCGACCCGAGGTAAGGCTCAGGCTCTTGATGTCCAAACGTCGGCGGGTGAGGCCGAACTCCAGATCGCCACTCCACGAGAAGGGGCGCAAGTCCTGAAGCTTTGTGTCCACCTTCTCAAGATGGACTTTCCCTTCGTATCGCCGCCGGAACAGTGAATGCGACATACCTCCGGATACGCCGCTGGCAGAGAAATCGAGAGGAATGCTCTGGTCGTTCCAAATGAGTTCCCCGTTGTGAACTTCGAGCCGGCCAATCGACATGTCAAAAAGCTGTTCCGGCGCCGGACGCAGATCGACCGGACCCTTTGGCTCTGGGATGTTCGATGTTCCGTCGGCACCAAACTCTACCCGCACCACGGGGTGCTCCAGCGTTAGCCGATTGAGTATCACCTGCCCCCCGAGCAAGGGGACCAGTTGCACGTCCGCAACGACCGTATCCGCGTGTCCAAACGGAATGGATCCGGTCTTCTCTGTGCCATGAATTGTGAGGTCTCGGGCCTCCATCCGCAGGCGGAACGGAATCATGTGGAATCCGCCGAGTTCCACCCGGCCTCCCGTAGCATCCTGCAGGAGTGTTACCACGCGGCTGTGCAACCAACTGTGGAAACGATCCGTCGTCGTGTACCATCCACCAGCCGCCAAGAGCGCGACTAACACCGCTCCCGCAATGAGGATGAACCTTCCCGATCGGCGCCGTGCTTTTTTCGGCGTCCCTGTATCGGGGGGTTCGGTCTTGGCAAGTCCTGTCGCGGACGGCTCGGTCATGGCTTAGCTGGAGCCTCCGGCAGAGTTATGTTGATCTGAATGTTGGCCTGAGCACGCAGAGTCTGCAACCAAGTGGCAGTCAAGTCTGTCAATTTCTGTTGCGTCAGGATCTCGCGAATTTGTGGCGTGACGTCCGCTAACGGCGCCGGCCGCGCGCGCTTCGCGTGCATGGCAGGCTCATAAACAGTCTGGTAATAGCGGGCGATTTGGGAGGCATCGGGCTGGGCGCTCGAGCGCAGACGAAAGTCTAGGAGGCGCAGACCGTCGAGTTCGGCCGCCACAGCAGCCTCCACCTCCGGTCCAGTCACACCGTATTGGGCAAGGATTGCGGCCCACTGCGCGTCCGTTGAGACCTCGGGAAACTGCTGACGGATTTCGCGGATCCTCCCGGCGATTGCATCGGGCGAACTGCGATTCACGCTGGAATTCTCCATCTCTCCCCCGAGGAGTTGCTGGTCAATCATGCGCTCAAACGTGGCCCGGCGTGAGACATCGGTAACGGACTCCAGCGGCTTGTGATTCAGCAGGGCTTCGAGGCGTACCGCCGTGTCCCACTCGCTCAGGAGAAGGGCGCGGCCATTCACAACGGCGACCACACGTTCGATGGTCTCCGCACGAAATGCTACCGGGACCAACGTTATAACCAGGGCGGCAGTTAGAAGAGTTTGCCGCATCAGAAAGTTTGCCCGATGCTAAAGAAGATATTTAATCGGCGAAGCGTCTCAACGTGCGGCGGAACTGAGTCGTTCGAACCTGTTTTGTTCCGCACGGGAAATGTTGCCGGATTGAGGTTGTAGCCAAGGTCGAGGCGGACTGGCCCAATCGGTGTTTTGTAGTGGACCCCCGCGCCAATTGCGGCGGCCACATAATTGAAATCGCATGGGCTCTTGGATCTTGTCGTCGGCGTCGTCGAGTCACGGCAATCTGCCGCTCCAGTTTGGTGCAGACGCCCCAACCCTTGAATCAGGTGTCGCGGCGTGTCAAATACATTTCCCATGTCGTTGAATATCGCGAAGCTGAGATTGTCGCCTACATAAGGCCAATTCACGGGTGGCAGACGCAACTCAAGGCTATTGAGAAACATCGCCGATCCTCCCGTCGGCTGCCCGGAACCAAAATCCCGCGGACCGGCCTGATTAATCGAGAATCCGCGATGCGAATTTGCGCCCCCCGCAAACAATCTTTCCGGAAGCGGAATGATGACATCGTTTGGGCCGAGAGTACCGTTGGCATAGGGCAAAATCGTGTTGTGCAAAGGATCCTCCAAGCCAATCCGCGTGGAGCGCGCAAAAACGATCCCCTTTTTCCCGATCGCGTGATACGTAGAATTTTGAATCAGGATGCGGGTAAAGTCCGCCTCGGAAGCAAAATAACGCGAAGCCCAGCTCAAGTCGAACGTCGTATTGTTCCCTTTACGCGGATCGATGGGGCTGTCTCGCTTATCGCGCAAGTACACCAAACCGGGGCCTCCTACGCGTGCCGACTGCGAGAAGAGTGGAACCAGGGCGGAATTGAAACCCGGCGCCAAATCCGCTTTCACCTGCCGGTAGCTGAAGCGGTAAAGGTAGGTGCTCACGCGGTTTTGCTTCTGTTCCACCTGGACCGAGCCTTCCAGCCGGCGAGACGTAAACGTGCTAACGCTGAGGGTATTGTCGTAGAAAGTGGTAAAGGTAAGCCGCAGCTTTTCGTTGTCGAGAAAGCGCGGCGCTTCGTAGCTCAACAGCCCCCGCTGCTGCAAGGCGCCGACGTTCGACTTGAAAACAATGCTGTGATCCAAGCCTAGGAAGTTCAGACGCGTGACATCGAGGGAAACGCGAGGACTCACGCCTGTCTGGCCTTGCGCTCCGTTGGACGGTTGCCCCGTCTGCGCCTCGAATCCAAATCCGTAGTTGAAGGCATAGCGAGGGGCCTCGCGAATATCCACAAGCACGTTCTTGTCCCGTTCGTTGCCCTCCGGATCCTGTAGCGCCACATCCACCTGGCTAAAGATTCCAAGATCATAGAGCCGCTGCTGCGTCGAAAATAGGTCGCGCTGGCTCAGTGCATCCCCTGGACTAATCTTCACTTCTCGGTCAACAACTTTGCTTCTTGTCGCCTCCAGTCCCGATACCAGGACACGATCGACGATCACCTTCTCGCCCTCGTGCACTTCGAAAACTACGTCCATATGGTTCGCTTCGGGCGAAGGCTTGGCGGAGACTTCAAGCCGTGCATCCGGATAGCCTCGATTCTGATACTCCGTCAGCACCTGGTCCCTGTCATTCGACAGGTTATAGTCCGAATAAGGCTGGCCCTCCGTGCTGGTGATCTGGTTGCGAAGGTCATCTTCGGGAATGGAGTGGTTTCCGGTAAAGTGTGAAGATCCCACCAACGACTGCGGCCCCTCAACCACGGTGACAAAGACAGCTACCTGATTTAGAGAACCTTGGTAGTCGTCCTCGGCTTTGCCGGTGATTTTAATGTTTTGGAACCCGTTGGCGCGGTACAGTTCCTGCAAGCCTTTGATATCGGAGTCCAACAAAAAAGGACTGAAGCGTCCATGCGACGACAGTCGGCTGGCCGCCTGCACCTGCATACGGGTCACCAGTGTCTCCGTGGGGAAATACGTGTTACCCTTCACCTCCAGCTTGATCAGCTTGTGGCGGTCACCCCGATTTACGTCGTAAATGATGTGCAACTTCTTCCCGTCGGAATCCTGCTTCTTGGTGAACTGAACCTTCGCGTCAAAGAATCCACGACTCTGGAGATAGTCAACCAGATTGAGGCGGCCTTCGTTGAGAAGATCGTCCTCCACAGCGTTCTCCTCGTAGACCGGTATGCGCTCCTTGAGCACGCGGCGGCTGATCTTCGCGCCCTCAACCGCAATCTGCACAATCGGGCCGGGCTCGATGTGCAGCGTATAGTCCACGGTATTGCGGTCAACATTGTAGGCGCGGTCCACCATGGATACCTGTGCCGTATAGCGAGATTGCTTTCGGTACTTGTTTCGCAGTCGGTCGACCGCACTGCGAACGTGTTCGGCTGTGACTCGATCCCCGGGGTGGAAATGCGCATCCTCTTCCGTTTCAGCAAGAGACAACTTGGTATCACCAGTCAGCTTGATCTGCCCAACATGCGCGGAAGGTCCCGGCGTCACTTGCAAATGAAGATTGACCTGTTGCGTTTCCGGCTGAGGATCTTCCTGATATGCCGTGGTGGACTTGTAGAAGCCGTTGTCTTCCATCAGCACGCGAATGCGGTCGAGCGCACGCGTGATCTTGTCCAACGTAAGTTGCTCGCCCAGTTGGAATTTGGTGACATTGGTGATCTGGTTCACGGTCGGCCGATCAGGCGCGCCGTCGACGCGTACCGCCCCGATGAAGTAGTTGAGCATCACAACAAAAGTCAGGTTCACGCCGTCGCTGGTACGCTGGGCGTCGGCAGTTACGTCGGTGTAGCGACCGGTGCCGTAGAGGTTCCGGATCGATTCTCGAATCTTGTCGCGATCCAAAGGCTCGTTCTTGTGCTGCACAAGCAGACCTTCAGCCTTGCTCTCGGACCCAGGCCGCAATCCCGAAATCCTGAGTTCCCGAACCGGCAACCCCGCATAGGCCAGCACATTGCTCGAAGTCTGCCGATTCACGACCGAATCCGGCGGTGACGACGCCGTGACTACGGGAGGCTGGGTTGCCGCGCCGGTCTGCGCCTCAACCCGCGCCGCGATCAGCAGGGCTGCCAGCGGCAACAGCCATGGCGCCACGCTGCAACATGCCCAAGCTCGCAAATAGGCCCCTTGCCTTCTTCCGTCGAATTTCGATCTTGCTCGCCGCTTCGTCCTTACGATGTTCGGTGTCGCATGCAACGTTGTCCCCGAACGCTCGCCTGGCCGAGAATCTTTGCGGAAGGCAACACCTATAATAAAGGCGTGCTCGGCTTCAAACCTATGTTTAACCAGTTCCGTGGCAGCCGAATCCATGGTTGACGACTCTCCCAACAACCTCGACGACCGTTATTCGCGCCAGATTCTTTTCCACGGCATTGGTGCGGACGGCCAGAAGAGACTGGCGGGGGCTCGTGTCGCCATAATCGGCTGCGGCGCGACCGGGTCGGCGGTGGCCGCCCTGCTCGCCCGGGCGGGAGTGGGCACTCTGCGGATTGTCGACCGCGACTATGTGGAAGCCAGTAACCTGCAGCGGCAGACGTTGTTCGAGGAATCCGATGCCGCCGAGTCCTTGCCCAAGGCGATCGCCGCCGCAAGGAAAATCGCTGCTTTCAATTCCCAGATCGTGGTCGAACCCAAAGTGGCCGACCTCACACCCTCCAATGTCGAAGGACTTCTTGGTGAAACCGATCTGATCTTGGACGGCACGGACAATTTCGAGACCCGCTACCTGGTGAACGACTACGCCGTAAAACAACGTCTGCCCTGGATCTATGCTGCGGCGGTTGGCAGCTACGGCGTCACCCTCAACGTCATCCCCGGCGAGACCTCCTGCCTGGCCTGCCTTTTCCCCGTGCCCCCGTCTGGCACAGTCGAAACCTGCGAAACCGCCGGAATCCTGAATTCGGCTGCCAATCTGGTCGCTTCAATCGAGGCAACCGAGGCACTCAAGTTCCTTGCAGGCGCTCGCGGCCGTGTACGCAGAACATTGCTGTCTTTCGACCTGTGGCACAACGACCGCGCTGAGATTTCGGCCGGGGCTCCCCGCGAAGCCTGCCAAACCTGTGGAGCGCGCGACTTCGTCCACCTTGCCGGTCTCGGACGACCGCACATCACGCTCTGTGGGCGCAACTCGGTGCAGATTCATGAGCAGCACCGTCCCATCCAGTTCTCCGAGCTGAGCGCCGCGCTGCAGCCGCATGGCCGGGTACGCTTTAATGATTTTGTCTTGAAGTTTTGGCGTGAACCGCATGAGATCACGCTCTTTCCCGATGGGCGGGCTATCATCAAAGGCACCACCGACACCGCCGTGGCGCGCAGCCTTTACGCCCGGTTCGTAGGAAGTTGAGATTCTGCTGGAGCCCGGCAGACCTATCCCCTACTTTGGTTGAAGGGGCTGGTTGACGGGCGGGGCCGAGTTCTTTACCCTTGCTGTTCGGACGAAAAACACCTGGTCAGACCGGCAATAGGGTGCCGAAACCGGGTGTATTCAGGCAGAACCGAGACCAGCAACACGGAACTGCGAAAAAAGTTGCATCGTCCCATCGGTAACTTGCAACACATACAACGAAAAGATACTTAGGCTGCATCTAGTCATTTAGCAGCCGAAGTCCAGGGCGCATTGACCGACGCAACACCAAAACAGAGCGGCGGGATGTCCGAGGCTGAGGCGATCGAGCGTGCCCAGAAGGGCGACGGCGAAGCGTTTGAAGCTCTTTACAGTCTGCACAAGCGGCGGGTGTATTCCCTCTGCTTGCGGATGACCGGGAATCCTACCGACGCCGAGGATTTGGCGCAGGAGGCCTTCCTCCAGTTGTTCCGCAAGATTGCGACGTTCCGCGGCGAGTCAGCATTTTCGACCTGGCTGCACCGCATGACCGTCAACGTCGTGTTGATGCAGCTGCGGAAGAAAAGCTTGCCGGTTGTTTCGCTGGAAGAAACGACGGATGGCGAAGAAGACTCGCCGAAGCGCGATGTGGGCGCGGAGGATTTGCGGTTGGCCGGCGCAATTGACCGCGTCGAGCTGAATCGGGCGGTGGAAGATTTGCCGCCGGGCTATCGATCGGTTTTTGTTCTGCACGATGTAGAAGGTTTCGAGCACAACGAAATTGCCAACATGGTGGGTTGTTCGATCGGAAACAGCAAGTCCCAGTTGCACAAGGCCAGAATGAAGTTGCGAGACATCCTCAAGCACCAAAGAGCCGGAAAGGCCGAAAAGAGGAATGCGTGATCGCGAGAATCGTGATCGCAAGAATTTCGATCGCGGCATTTGAGAGCGAAATTGAACCCGTAAGGTACGGCAAAGCGATATCAGGGTGGGCGTTATGTTGAACTGCGAACAATTCGAAGAACTGCTTCCGGACGTGGTGGACGGCGGCGCGTGGAGCGCCGACCAAAAAACACACACGCAGGGTTGCGTGAAGTGCTCTAGCTTGGTAGAAGACCTGCGCCGGATTGCGCAAGAGGCTCCCGAGCTGGCAGAAATGCACGAACCCAGCCCGAGGGTGTGGCAGGAACTCCGCAAGTCGTTGGTGGCCGAGGGCATCATTCGCCAGCAGGCGAAACCCGGCCGCCTCATGGACTTTTTCTTCAGCCCGCGTTGGCGTCCAGCGCTGGTGCCGCTGGGCGCGATGGCTGCTCTTGTCATCATTTTCGTGGCTTACAAGTCCGATAGCAGCCCCAACGACACGGCGCAGAATGCTGCGGTAGTCGACACTACGAAGGTTGCCGAGCTGGATGACGACGACGTGCAATTGCTGAATGATTTGTCCAGCAAATCGCCGGCACTGCGCGCCACCTTCGAGGACAATCTGCGGAAGGCGAACGCCTACATTCACGACGCGAAGGATACTGTCGATAAGAGTCCCGACAACGACGAAGCGCAGGAAGACCTGATTCACGCTTATAACGAGAAGGCGATGGTCTACGAGATGGCCATCGGCCATTCGTCACATTGAGTTTTCCGCAGTGAATTCTGCGGCGATGAGTTTTGCGGTATTGTTGAACTCAGGTACAGGGCAGCGCGGGCCTACCCTCCCGCAGCCTCAAGGGAAGTTGGAGCTTATGGATAGCACGCAGCGCGCAACGCAATGCCTGACCCTGCAAGGTATGGTTCTTACCGCCGCCCTCTTGACCGCGTCGCTCGCCGCCGCCCAGACGCAGCAGGAAAAGCGCTTTAACTGCGGCCCCAAGCCTACCGTCTCCGTGGTCAACGAGTACGGCCCCATCGCTGTCCACCCCGGCACGGGGAATCAGGTGGTCGTGCGCTATGTGCTCCATTCCGACAAGGTCGAAGTCGATTTCAACCAGAGTGGCGACCAAAGTGGCGATCGAATTACCGTGGAGTCACATCTGCTACAAGGCGCCAGTGGCGACACAGCTCAGGTGGATTACGAAGTTTTAGTTCCTGCTGGTGCGGTCATCTTCATTCATTCCAATAGCGGCACCTTGAGTGCCGAGCACTTGACCGGCGATGTTTCCGTGGAAGGCGCGGCGACTCCAGTCGACCTCCGCGGTATGAGCGATGGCCACATTCGCGTTCGCACGCTCTCGGGAAACATTCTACTCGCGGACATACGCCAGGTTCACGTGGTCGCCAACACCATCGGCGGTGACATCACCATGCGGAACGTCGATGGACCGCTGGTGGAAGTCAGCTCGAACAACGGCAAAATCCACTACGACGGCGACTTCGGCGGGATGGGCTCTTACAAGCTGAACAGCCACAGTGGCGACATTGACGCCAGCATTCCAGCTACAGCGTCGTTCGATGTAACGGCTACCTCGGTCAAAGGTCAGGTAGACAACGACTTCCCCCTCCAACCCAAATCGCATTCCATCACCATTCCGGAAAAGGGACATTCCTTTGTGGGTGTTGCCGGAAGGGCTGCCTCCTCGGTCTTTCTGCACACTTTCAGTGGTAAAATCCGCCTTAAGCAACGCTAAATCCAACATTTCACAGGCGATGCGAGTCCAGGTGAACCGGTGTGACGGACTTGTGTGATCAGGGCGACCCCATCCGACGTGTCTTTTCCTTCCAATGCGTCATTGAAAAGAGACAGAGGGGATAGCGGATCGCTCAAGGCCGTATTTCTCGTGGGATTCATGGGCGCAGGTAAGACTTCGGTTGGGCAGGCCTTGGCCAAAGCGCTGGGCTGGCGGTTTCTGGACTTGGACGCTCGCATCGAAGCGAGAACCGGCCGGTGCGTGGCAGACATTTTCGCTCAGGACGGCGAAGGGAGCTTCCGGAAGATGGAGCACAACGAGCTTCGCTCACTACTGGGAGAGTTGGATACGGCAAATACAGTGGTCTCGTTGGGTGGTGGAGCGTGGATGCAGTCGGCGAATACCGCTCTCTTGCGCTCGGCTTCCCTGCCCGTGCTGTTCCTGGACGCTCCGGTGGAGGAACTTTGGCAGCGCTGCCTCCCGGAACAGAAGGCTCGCCCCCTGCTGCAGGGCGAAGAAGCCTTTCGCGAGCTGTACGCCGCGCGCCGCAAGGCTTACGCTGAGGGAACGCTGCTCGTGGAGACGCAAGGACGCTCGATAGACGAGGTCGCTTCACAGATTCAGTTACTTTTGGGACTTGCCGGGACGAACGCCACAACTTAGGACTATAGATATGAAGCTTTCCCGTACCCTCGTTCTCGTTTTGCTTTTCGCCCCTTCCGGCATGCTCGCGGGCAACGAGCCCGCTGCCACCGCCGTGGATTCGGGATCCTTCGGAATCTTTGTCGGCAACAAGCGCACGGCGACGGAGAAGTTTTCCGTCGAGCAGGGTGCGAATGGCAGTTTGGTGACAACGGATTTCAAGAGCGAGGAATCCAACGGAGCGCACCAGACGACCGAACTCAAACTCAGCGCCGCCGGCGATTTACGGCGCTACGAGTTCAAGGACCTTGCACCCGGTTCGGCACAGGCGGTACTGGAGCCTAAGGACGAGTTCATGGTGCAGCACAGCACTCTACTTCCCACCGACAAGCCGGAAGAGCACCAATACATCCTGCCTGCCACGACCAGCGTGCTCGATGACTTTGTGTTCGTCCACCGCGAGGTGTTGGCTTGGCGCTTCCTCGCGATCGGCTGCCGCCAAAAAGAGGGACAGATTCAATGCCCGGTGAAGAAGAAGCTCAACATCGGCGTGGTCATTCCGCGCTCGCGCACGTCCATGCTGGTGGGCGTGGAATATTCTGGACGCGATAGCGTGTCGATTCACGGCAAGCCCCGGGAACTCAACTTGTTCGTCCTGAAATCCGAAACCTCTGACTGGCAGCTTTGGCTCGACGACGACTACAAGGTGGTGCGAATGGTCATCCCCGACCTGTCGACCGAGATCGTGCGGGATTAGAATTGGAGTCGAAGGACCGATAGGCGGAAAACTTGGCACCGGTTGATTCACGCACGTCGCGCATTCTGTTCACGGTGCTCTTGTTCGCACTGGGCTTGTACTTCGTTTACTCCGTTCGACATACGCTCGTAGCATTTCTGTTCGCGATTTTCTTTGCCTACCTGATGGACCCCCTCGTATCCCGCCTGCAGAAAATTGTGCGTGGACGCACGCGTGCCATCGCTCTTATTTATGTGGTGCTTCTATCGCTAGCCGGATGGCTGCTGCTCTCCGTAGGCCCGAGGATTGCGCAACAGGCGACGCGGTTGAGTGATTCGGTGAACCCTATCGTGGAGACGCTGAGCACGGGGCAAATCGCCGACCAGATCGGAGCCCAGAATGGCTGGAGCGCACACACGCGGAAATGGGTTAAGACCATCCTGGTGAACCATCGCACTGAAGTGATCGATATCGCCCAACGCGTTGGCCTTCGCATGGCCGAAGCCGCAAAACAAGTCTGGATCCTCGTACTTGTGCCCATTCTTTCAATCTTCTTTCTGCGCGATGGCCACGCTTTTGGGCAATTCCTGCTCAATTCGGTGGAGAACCGTGCCCAAAGGGAGTTCCTCGAAGGCGTGCTGACGGACATGAACCAAATGTTGGCGCACTTTATCCGCGCGCAGTTGAGTCTGGCGTTGCTGTCTCTCGTGGTTTATTCCATCGGTCTTGGCGTCATGCGCGTGCCTTACGCCATGACGCTAGGCACGGCCGGCGGGCTGCTCGAGTTTATCCCCGTCGTCGGACCGCTGGTGGCAGCGGTGATGATTCTCGGCATTGCACTGTTGCTGGGCTACCAACACTGGATCGGAATGATCGTATTTCTCGCCGCGTGGCGTGTGATCCAGGACTACGTCGTCTCGCCGAAGATCATGGGCGAGCGGATGGAACTGCATCCTTTGGCCGCAATCTTCGGGGTTCTGGCGGGCGGAGAACTGGCGGGAGTGTTGGGTGTTTATCTTTCGATCCCCGTGATGGCGAGCCTCCGCATCGTCTGGCACCGCTGGCGGCTGTACACGGAGAAGCGCACGTTTGGGCCGTTGGGCGATTACGCCTTGGGGGCGGGTTTCTCGTCGCGGCAGTAACCGCTCTGATGGAGCCACGGGCGTCCTCGCCTGTGCGAGCCACGAAGAACCCAAGCAAAACCCGTTCCCTGAGTTATCCATAGGGTTCCGCGTACTTCGATATACGGAACAAACCTCTGTGAAACGGTGTCTATTCCTTCTTGGACACCTTAGGCCAATGGCGCTCCTTGGAGTGGCTAGTCCGGGCCGACCTCGTTCTGCTTGGAACACTCCTGGGCAACACTTTTTTTATCCTCTTCGACCGACTCTACAACTACCACATATCCAGTCATGGGACCTCATTCGCAACAATCCTTCCCCAGTCCAGTGATCTGAAAGCCATCGATTTTGCCCACCAAAGCCCCCGACAAAGCGCCAAGAGACGATCTCAGGAGTTAACGGTTGGGTTTAGCTCTCTTGCCTCAACCGCAACCTGCGCCCCCTTACTCGGCTTCCTCGGAACAGTATTTGGCATCTGGGACTCATTTCCAGGAGTTGGAATGGAAAAAACGGCGGCCATGATGGTGACGATGTCAGCCCTAGCCGCGGCGCTCGTGACAACCGCACTAGGGATCCTCGTGGCCGTAGTCGCTGCTTGGTGCCGCAGCTACCTTCGCGGACGCGTGCGGTTGTTGGAGAACGGCGTCACAAGCGTTGCGAAGGACGGTGCCCAATCTCACGCGGCCTGGGGCTACTGCGAAATTGCCTACGACCGCCAACGAGTAGTGTCCCTCGGGATATGGAGCTACCTGCTCTACATTGCGCTAGCCTTTGCGTCATATTGAACTTCTCGCAAAGACCCTTTTCGTTCATTGCTTCAATTGCGCGAGGCCGAGGACGCCCGCGCCTCCATCGATTTGCATGCCCGCCAAATTAGCCACGCTGCTGTTCCAATCATCCCGCACCACCCGCCAAACCGAACGACCCCAGCGATCGTCGTGTCATATGGCAACACGCCAAGGCTGGTAAAAATCGTGTTCCAATCATGTTCCACAAAATCAGGATCGCCTGTGGTAACCAGTGGCAAGACCATTGCTCGCGCATCGGCCATGTAGGTGGCCGTGTACAGCCAGTTCTCGAAGAAGAAGAAAAGAGAGAAGGCAAAGGCCGTCGTCTGGCGCTGAACGAAGAAATATGCCGCTAGCAGCAGCGGAACCAACCACTGGAGGATTGTGCCGCCCCACAGGCCGAGCGTCCGCCCGAGCCAGCCAAAAAGGAGATGGCCGCCTTCATGGACGACGAGGTTGGCGCTATCGATGAAGAGAAAGCCGCTGGTGATGGTGGCGGCATAGACGAGAAAGGCGAGGTAGAAGGCGGTCCAGCCGACCACAGCCGGGCGTGAAACCTCCGCCCAGGGTGTGGACCAAACCTCCATTTCCCGAACAGCCCCGAGCCAGCCATCTAGCCATTCGGGCACGGACGCTCCCCGATTTCGCGTAAGAGCGTTTGCTTGATATCCGAACGCAGATGCGATCCGTGCAAAATCTCGCGCAGCTCGGACGGCCGCAGGGCGTGAGCGAACAGAAGTGCCACGCCAAGGGGCGTTTTTTCATTCCTCAAGGCTGCCAGCCGCACTTCGCGCCGCACCGACCATTTGGGATGATGGCAAACGGTCTCGACAAACGCATGCGAGGCATCGGGACGCAACAAAGCTTGCACAACACCCGCCTCGGTGAGGCGCCCGTTACTCAGAGCAGCGTGGACGACCGTGCGATCAACATCCAGCAGCAAAGCCCCAGCCAAGCGGCTGGTAGACCGCCGCGCCAGCGTTTTCCGTTCGCCTAGAGAAATCGTCTTCACGCGGACGATAACGGCTTCTTCACAAGCGCGCTGAACCTCCACGGGAACCGTCGGACTGAGCGCTACGACCGCAAGCTCGAGCGTCGCCATGTTGCGGACAAACGGCAACCAGACTTGGCGAGGCGTATGTCGATGCAACAGCAAAGCGCGTTGGACTTTGCGTCCCCTGGCGACGGCGCGGTTCTTCACCAATACCTCGATGGCGGCGGAAGGTAGCGCGGTTTGATGCAACAAAGCCAGGGCAAGTGCTTCGTTGAGGCCGGGATCGGCGGCAGCGGCGAGAAGAGCTTCGGCCGAGTCATTGGCCGGGTAAGGGGCCGGACGCGCGTCGGGAACTGGTGAGCCGGTGGATGCCATGTCTGTCTCAGCTCAGCCGCGGCGCGCCATCTGCAAAGCTCCAAGCACCGGATCGGCAAGATCCGGCAGCAGCGTAGCGTGGGGCAACTGTACCTGGAGACTATTGTAGAAAGCTTGACACAAATTAGGAGCATGAGCGAAAGCACCGCCGGACATGGCTACTGGGACGCTGGCGTCGGCTGAGAAGACGCGGGAAGCCGCGATTTTGGCCAGGGCCGCAAGTTCCCCTCCCGCGCGGGCAAAGACTTCGACGGCGAACGGGTCTCCGGCGTTGGCTGCAGCGACCACTTCCGGCAAAAACGCTCCAAAGTCCGGCTGCGGAGTGGCGTTGGCTGCGGAAATCAGATCTTGGTCAATAGGGAGCTTCCAGGCCAGCAGAATACTATATTCCATTTGTGAAACTTGCCCCGTCTCGCGCGCACGAATGAACGCAGCCACCGCCGCTCGTCCGATCCACGGCCCGGAACCTTCATCGGAGATCGCCCAGCCCCAACCTCCGGCACGAGCCGTCTCGCCTTGACTATTCCGCGCAAACGCGATGGAACCTGTTCCTGAGACAACGACGACTCCCGGGCCCTCGGCGAAAGCCGCCTGTAGGGCGGTCTCGACATCCGTGACAACCAGAATTCCGCCGCCAACAACGTCTCGCAAGACTTCCTGCACAAAATCATGTACTTCAGTCCGCCCCACTCCCGCAACCCCCGCGACCGTTCGGACAATTTGTGCAGGGCCGATCTTCGCATTCGTACACGCAGCGCGAGCAGCCTGTTGTAAGGCGTCACCCGCGGCTTGCTTGCCCAGGCGTACTACGTTCGATCCGCTACTCTCGCCGCGCCCGAGAACTGACGCCTCGTCGCCAACGAGGCAAATGGTTTTCGTCCCACCGCCGTCAATGCCCAGGTAGTAAGCCACGGCTTGTTGTATCACAGGGGTAAGCTCGTGTAGCCGCGGTCGCCCTCGCCCGCGTGGTCTTCAAGCATCACGAACTTCCTCGCTCTTTGAGACCCCTTTGAGACCCGCGGGCGGGGGCGGCCGCGCCACACAATCCTAAGGCGTTGGGATATATTGCAAAGACCGGTTCGCGCCTCCTCCATGAATCCCACAGCGCCTTTCGAACGAACTCTCGCCCGTGACTTGGGTGTCAGCCACGCCGGAGCCATCGTTGTCGGCACCATCATCGGCAGCGGCATTTTTCTCGTCCCGCAAGAGATGATGCAAGCGGTCGGATCGGCGCCACTGGTGTATTTGGCTTGGATCGTCGGTGGCTTGCTCTCGTTTTTCGGCGTCCTCACCTACGCCGAGCTGTCGGCGCTCAAGCCACAAGCGGGTGGCGAGTACGTCTACGTGCGCGACGGCTACGGGCCCCTGGCGGGCTTCCTCTATGCCTGGACGTGGTGTTTCATCGCAAAGCCAGCATCGATTGCTTCCATCACCACGGCACTCGTTCGCATTCTCGGGACGTTCCCTGTTTTCGGATTTCTCTCACACACAATTTCGAACCATTCGCAACTAACGTGGGGACAAATCTTCGCGGTCCTGGCAACGCTGCTGATCACGCTGCTCAACTACCTCGGAGTCAAGAAAGCCGGAGACTTCCAGCTCGTCTTCACTCTCCTTAAGATCGCCATGATCTTGGTCATCGTGGCCGTCGGCTTTAGCTATAGCCACGGTTCTCTGGCTCACTTCCAGGAGACGTTCACAGGCGCCAAGGGAGGAGCCTCTGGATTCATGACCGCGCTGGTCGCGGCGCTTTGGGCGTATGACGGATGGAACGACCTCACGATGGTATCGGGCGAAGTAAAGGACCCCGAGCGCAATCTGCCGTTGGCACTGATATTCGGAGTCGCCACGGTCGCCTTGCTGTATCTCTCGGTGAACGCCGCCATTCAGTATGTAGTGCCCGCCGCGGCGATCGCTGCGTCCCCGCGTCCAGCCTCTGATGCGGTTTCGCTGGTCATCGGCCCAGCCGGCGCCGCCCTTGTCGCGGCAGGAACGGCTCTCTCGATGCTGGTGACGCTCAACGGCACCATCCTAAGCGGCGCCCGCGTGCCCTTTGCCGTAGCCCGCGACGGCTATTTCTTCCAGGCGCTCGGCAACGTACATCCGCGCTTCCGCACCCCTTCCGTCGCCTTAGTAGTCCAGGCCGGACTTGCCGTGATTCTTCTGCTGCTCGGCGGTTCGTTCCGTCAGTTCTTTTCTCTCGCCATTTTTGCGGAATGGCTCTTCTACATGATTGCCGCGAGCACAATCTTTATCTTTCGCCGGGATAAAGGAACCCAAAGTACCTATCGCACTTGGGGCTACCCTGTCGTTCCCATCCTCTTCATCCTCGGATCAGCGTGCGTTCTGCGCTCTACCTTTATCGATAATCTGCCCTACTCGGCCTGGGGCACACTGCTGATTTTGGCGGGAATTCCAGTCTTTTACGTCTTCTCTTCGCTTCGCTCTCGCTAGTCCAACTCCCGCTAATTCCCAAAGAGACACCCCCTCTATTACCTAAGTACAAGGTCATTTGACACATTTACCCTGTCCGGATTTCCGCCTAACCTTGAACTCACCCGCGATCTCCTCCCCAATCGTGAGTTCCCAGGAAGCAGGAGTGTTTTTTCATGACCCAGCTCGACACGGATCGGCGCCGAACCCACCCGCAAATCAGGCTGCTGCCTGGCAAGCGGATCGATTGGCGCACTGTGTGCGTCAGCTACGGCGCGCAGGGGATCCTGTTGCTGATCATCGTGATCATGGGCATCCTGACCCCGGAAAAGATGGACTTGAAGACCTACAAAATCGAGATGGTGGCATTAAAACCGTACGAACCGCCGCCACCACCAAGAATCAAGATCAAGATGCCGAAGTTGGTCGCGCGCCTGCAACCGCCGGTCGTGATTGAACAGCCGAAAATGATCGTGCCACGCGAGATTCGCAAACCCAAAGTCGAAACGCCCGAAGTGGAACCGCCAAAGATCGTGAGCGTCGAGGCCAAGCTCAATCCAGCTCTGCTGGACTCGAAAAAGCCGTTGCCGGTCACGATTCATACCGGAGCATTCGCAGGCAGTGCACAGCAGCCGACGGTGAACAAGCCGATTGAGAAAGTGCAAACCGGTGGATTCGGCGACCCCAATGGCCTCAAGGGGCAAGGCAAAGCCGGCGCAAAGTTAGTCGCGGCCCAAATGGGATCGTTTGACATGCCTGTCGGCCCGGGACAAGGCAACGGCTCTGGTGGCGCCAAGGGCGTCAAGGGCACTGTGGCCAGCGCAGATTTTGGTTCTGGAGTCGCAACGGGCGGCCACGGAGTTCAGGGCACCGTACAGCAATCCGGGTTCGGAGCACAACTGCCGGCGCAAAAGGTCGCGAAGACCGTAACCGTCGACGCGCCCACGACCGGCGTGGAGATCCTGTCGAAACCAACGCCTGTGTACACGCAGGAAGCGCGCGACTTGAAGCTCGAAGGACAAGTTTTGCTCGACATTTTGTTTACGGCTGACGGTCACGTGCAGGTACAGCGCGTGGTCCGGGGCCTGGGACATGGGCTGGACGAAGCGGCGCAGGTCGCAGCCAGCAAAATGCGTTTCAAACCGGCTATGAAGAATGG
>Ga0137409_10001690_pt1 | contig 23907 bp, 22 predicted proteins | sample CZODoug1_16funga_FD_122059 | JGI IMG/M metagenome (GOLD analysis project Ga0137409, IMG submission 122059) | Vadose zone soil fungal communities from Angelo Coast Range Reserve, California, USA - CZODoug1_16fungal (Hybrid Assembly) | ecosystem: Environmental > Terrestrial > Soil > Vadose zone...
AGGCCAAGATGCTTGGTGCCATCCTTGGCCACAGCGGCTTCGATGGTGACAACGTCACCCACATTAAACATGGTCCTAACCACGCCAGCCCTTCGCAAGTTGCCTGGAGGGCCCGTCTCGAACGAATAAGGGATCACTTTGCCGGTCTCGTCGGTCACGTCCGCATACATATAAACATGCGGGTTGACCCACTCGAGTTTTGTCAGGGTCCCTTTTACGGAAAATGTTTTTGAGCTATCGAACTCCGCTGTGGCGGAGTGATGAGCGAGTACCGGAATCACGAGGAACAGCAAACCGGACGATAGCGCCAAAACACCACGAAGATTTCGTCTCATCGATATTCTCCCATCACTTTTTGCCATTCGGGTCGCCACCGGATTCTTTTGCTTTCAGCGCCTTGTATTGGTCTACATCCTGGTTGTTCGTGCAGTAGTACTCCAGCAAATCCTCGTGGCCCAGCGTCCAAACACGAGGCGCGGACGTCCAAGGCTTCGACAGCACTTTAGAATCCTCAATCGTTATTTGCACGACTAGATAATTCATGGACGGGCGGCTGATTCGTTCGATCACATGTTCCTGATCGCTATGGAACCACCCGGTAAAGTTATTCCAGGTTCGCTCATCGATTCCGATTACATCGATGGCCAAAGTATCGCCCTCCCAATGACCCACCTCGTCGCCGTCGAAGGATGGATCCGGTTCCGCGTTATGCGCGCGTCCATCCGTATGCACTACTCGCCAATTATTGTTCAGTTCGTCCAACTGCACGAATAAACCGGGCGTTTGAACCAATTGGAATGGATAGGGGTCAATCAAGAACATCCCCGGAACCCCTCGTGGCATGCAATTCACCGACGCTCGCCCCAACTCATAATCAGTTGTGGTCATGGCCTTAATTTTTGCGGCCGCCCAAGGCTGGAATGGAGGCGGCTCCTCGGGCGTTACTTTAGCGTCGAATTGCTTCCTCAACGCGGTGTTGAAAGTGAAACCCCCGGCCGTGCCCGGGAACCAAACTCCTGAGAGATCCGGATGACCATCCGCAGTACGAGGCGCGGGTCCGCCCTTGGGCACTGATTGGGGCTTTGATTTCGCAGCGCCAGGTTCTGAAGGTTTTCCCTCCTGTCCCTCTTGGGCCGCGGCGGGTAACCCTGCCATGCACAAGAAGCACAGAACGACTCCGGCGCAGACACCGTGATAGGCGAGGCGTCGCATCATCTATTCCCCTCCCTTTTAGAAATTCCCAACGAAGCTTATTGGAATGCTCGGTGCACATGTCCGCAGGCGGTCAAAGCCTGCACCGCCAATTCAATATGGAATTCGGATTCGACTCCCTAAAGTCCAATCACCGGACCTGCGGGCGTCAGTACCCTTCCTTCGGGCTATCGCTGAATTTGCCTTCGACGTCCTGTCCGATCCTATGCACTTGGCCGTCCGACAACTTGATGGTCTCGGCAGCGGCGCGGTTCTTTACACCATTTTTAGCAAGACACGCCCTCACGGTGACCGTCTTGCCGATATTATCGTTGAAATCTTTTCTCTGAGTTCCGCTTCTTTTCAGAGTGGAAAGAGAAACAGTTTCAAACGACCACGATGTCACGGTGCCGCTGGGATCCTTTACATCCAAGTGAAAATACCCGTGGGGGTTTTGCCATTCAAAACTCGTAAACGTGCCCGTGAGATCCATGCATTTATTCGCATCGAACTCGGCCGCGAACGAGTGATGAGCGGACGCGGGAACTGCCGCGGCAAGGAAACCAAGAACCGCCACCAGAACACCGGGGAGTCTTCGTTGCATGTTTATCTCCTTGACCAATAAGGATCGCCAAAACCGTTCGATGATCAGCCAGCACCCATTGCGCGTACCGTAGCATACTTGTTGGCGGGTTTCAATGACTGCGCCACCCTTGCATTATTCGATGAGCGAGTCAACAAGTCCCGGGTATTTTCGCCTTGACATCCGCTGGTGCGCATGTAAAAAAGTTGACCGCAGCGGTGTCCGCATCGTTTCAATTTCTCTGCCAGTGAATTTCAAGGGGGTGGGTTTTATGAATTGGCGACCGTATTTGGCCGTAGCTGTTAGTTGCTTGCTGATGCCGGTACCTGGATTCGCCCATCACGGGACCGCGGAATATGACAACTCGAAGACGGTTTCTCTCCATGGCACGGTGACGGCATTCAAATACCTCAATCCGCATGTACTGATCGATTTTACCGTGAAAGATGAAAACAATCAGGCCGCGGAATGGACGGCCGAATCCCAGAGCCCTAATCTCCTCTCCAGGAGGGGCTGGAGCAGGAGTACGTTGAAGGTGGGCGACGAAGTTATCCTCACAGGCCATCCTGTCAAGAACGGCGCGCGTGCAATGACCGTACAGAAGGTGGTGTTCGCGGACGGGCGTGAGACGCCGAATCTGGGATTGCCGGCGGACTCTTCCAAATGAAATCCCGCACCGTCATTTCGCATGCTATTGTGATTGCGCTCGCCTCTTCGTTTCTTGCTCACGCACAAAAATCGCAACAGGCAGCGCCTCAGGGCGCGGATTTTACCGGTGTTTGGTATCCATCTACGGGCGCAACTCTAGGCGCAGCCACTCCTGACAATCCCGGCCAACAATTCGTCTGGCTTGATCCGGAAGGCAAACCTATAAAGGGTCCCCTTCCCATGACTCCCTGGGGGCGAGAAAAATTCAAAGCCAATCGGCCGACAGGCCCGAGCACCAGTTCCATCGACTCGAACGATCCGGATTTCCAGTGTTTTCCGTCGGGCGTGCCCAGGATTTATCTGTTCCTTTACCCGATCGAATTCGTGCATACCCCGGGCCGGCTGCTCATCCTTTTCGAGTACGGTCATAACATTCGCCAAATTTTTACCGATGGGCGCGGCCATCTCCCGGATGCGGAGCCGACGTGGATGGGCGACTCGATTGGCCATTGGGAGGGAGATACCTTGGTGGCCGAAACCACCGGTCTCACCGACAAGACCTGGTTCGGCTACGGCGGTCAACCGCACTCAGACGCTCTGCGTGTCGTGGAGCGCTTTCGGCGTGTGGATCACGACTCGTTGATGATTGATATCACGCTTGATGATCCCAAAGCGTATACGATGCCCCTGCACACGCAGAAAAAATATGTTTGGAAGCCTGACTGGAACCTGATGGAGTTCGTCTGCGAGGACAATCTGCTCAACTTCCGCGATTACGAAAAAAAGGTGGAAATCCCCAAGAAGACTCAATAGTAGGGATTCATCGCGTTTACCCGTGCCGCCTTCTACTTGGAGCGTTTGGCGGACAAAAGAAACTCGTTCTTGCCCATTCGGATGGTGCCGTCGAAATCATTTTCAACGGCGGTCCCGCGAACCACATACTTCTTGTCCCCATCCGTGATCGCACCAAGGAGAATCGCACCGTTGAGCGAACCTTCTAACGTCAAGTCGCCATTCTTGCTCTTCACAGTGCCCGTGATCTTGTCGCCGTCCTGCTTGACGGTCCACTGCTCGGTCAAGATGCCCTCAATCGTGCTATGGATTGTAACATTCCAGCTTCCAACCATATTGGCGGCGGGGGCGGCTGCAGCGACATCGGATCTATCGTCACTTGCAGTGGCCATTTTGTTGTAGGGCACATTTTCTTTGTTCACCAGATGGGTTTTATCGAACGGGATGCACATGGTAGGCCGGATGTAATCGTCCGCGGCGGCAAGTTGTGTCTGGCGAGGAGTCATCACCCAAGGCTTAGTGAACATGACCGGGTCATCAACGGTGGCTTCATAAGTGACCACGTTCCCCGTGCGGGTCCAGCGTTCGACGACGTGCATTTTGTCGCTGTGCATCATCGCGTATTTCGGACCAATCGTGCCGGAGCCTAGCCAGGTGTCGTCGTTTAGACCGACCACGTCCACGACCAGCGTATCGCCCTCCCAGTGGCCAATCGAGTGCCCGACATAGGAGGGGTCAAAATCGTCCGGATGTCCGCGCCCATCCAGGTACACGATTCTAAAATACGGACCAGGCCGATCCTCGTAGAGAAATGCCATCACTTGAGCATTCTGAACAATCTGCATCGCATAACCGCCACCGCCCCTGAGTGACCCGCGTGGCACGCCGTACGGTTTGCAATCATATTGAGGGTCAAGCGGCGAGGCGTCTCCATACATCGCATCGCCAATGGCTTTGACCTTGGCCATGTACTCAGGTTTGTAGGGAGGGTTTTCACAGGATACGCAAGTGCGATCGAGCATGTTGACCTTGCCATTTTGAGTCTGTCTGACCCGTGTATTTCCTTCTTCCCCTCCTCCGCCGTTGGCCCCACCGTAGTCAAAGAAGACGGAGCCATTTTCGGCTCTGTTGACTACGTGCTGGCCGGGCTTTTCTTCTTTGGGGTCTCCATGGTAGATGTCGACCAAATTATAGAATCCGCTGAAGTCCGGGTGCCCATCCGGCGTCCGCGGCGTTGGTTTGCTTGCGGCCGCCGCGGCAGATACTGCGGACTGGCCCGCTTGAGCCGCTGCGGGAATCGGCAGCTGCGACAACAATCCGATGCAACACGCCGCTACCAGGATGGATTCAATCAGGCGGCCGTTCGTACCACGAGTCTTCATCACTCGATCCTTTTTTTGGCGGTCTCCAAGTCGAATTTATTCTCCGCCTTGTCTGAACACAAGAACGTGCCCATCGGAGTGATACTTGATCTGCTTAAGAAATCCCCAGCGCTTCGAGCCATCTTTCGCGACAAGGCAAGTCACGGTAACGACTTCCCCGATCCTCCAGTCCTCTCTGTGCACGCCCGCGCGGCTATAAGTGCCGGGAGGATTTCCCTGGCACCCCCAAGTCTCCACCTGGCCGGTCTTCTCGTCCTTCACATCGATCCATGTAGCAGTGTGCGGATTGACCCAGTCAACTTTCGTTAGCACGCCCGTAAATGTGAATTCCTTGTCTGGATTGAATTCCGCCGTGAACGAGTGATGCGCCAAAGCGGGTAGCGCAGCAAGCAACATACTGAAAAGCGCAACCAGGACAGCGTGACATCTATGCCTCATATTTTTAGGACCTTTTCACTCCAAACCTTGAATGATCCAGATTCTGATCATGTGACGCAATCCTGTCAAGAAAAACAGACCGCGTGTGGCTCGTCCCGGTGCGTAGACAACGAATCTGTTTGCCGAAAGGATCGCGTACCGTTCGCTAAAGGTAAGACGCGAGAAATTCCCGTCGGGTTACGAGACAATTCCACCGGACAACGCCTTCGGGCGATTGGCTCCGGCGTGTCGCGAGCCTAGCGACTGCTTGTCAATACAGGCACAAATTTCTGGATCCGCTTGGCTTGTTCCACTTCGCCCGTGTAGATGTTCCCCTTCGAGTCCACCCCGACCGCGTTGATCCAGTGGAGCTGGCCGGCATATTTGCCGTTGCTGCCGAACGATCCCAGAGTCTTCCCGCTGTTGCGGTCGAGAATCCAGACGTGGTTGTTCGTTCCGTCGGCCACATACAAATATTTCTGGTCCGGGTCCTTTGAGAAAACCATCTTGTAGGTGGTTCCACACGGAGGCATCTTCGTGTTGGGTGGAAGGCCTCCGCAATCCTCCCCGCGAGACGGCGTGTTGGGCGAAACGTAGAACTCCTTCACAAACTTCCCTTCCGTAGTGAACACCTCGATTCGGTCCTGGCCGCGCTCGCCCACGTAAACCAGCTTGTCCTTGGAAATCTCGGCGAAGTGCAGGTCGGGCACGAACTGTTTTTCGTCTGGCGGCGGAGCGCCAGTCCACTTGTAAGGCGGAATCGGGTCGTTGGAAATCTCGCTCAAGGGTATAACGTGACCGCCCCAGCCACGCTTGAACGCCCCCGTGTCCATGTCGAATACCAGGACGCGCTTCCAGTTAATCAGGTATATCTCGCGCGCGTCTTCATCGAGGTTAAAACGCCCCTTGGACGCCAGGATGTCGGTCTGCTGATTGTTCTCCTTGAGAGGTGGCGAGCCTTTCGGCGGGCGGTGGTCAAAGTCCCAAAGGAGCTTTCCATCATGCGAGAACTTGAGGATGCTGTCTTGCGGCGCGGTTCCGCCGATCCAGACGTTGCCCTGCCGGTCCGCGATGATGGTCTGCAACGCGGTAGGCCACTGGGGAATATACCCAGGGCCTCCCCACGAACTGACCACACTGCCCTCCGGATCCAACTCGATGACCTCAGGTCCACGGACGCAACAGTCGATCCGGGGCGGGTTGTCGCCACCGCCTATTTCGTCGCCATCGGCTGCCGCCCCGCGATTCAAAAACCAGATGTGGTCGTTCTTTTGTTCCACATATAAGCCCGTCACCTGCTGCATGCTCCACCGATTGGGCAAGGGCTGGGGCCAGAACGGGTCCACCCGGAAGATGGGCGCCCCCTGTGCGTCTACAGCTTGCTTCTGCGCTTGCTTCTGCTTCGCTTCCGAGCGCGCGACAAAAATCGCGGCAAGCGCCAGGACACAACAGATCCCCAGGGTTGCGGTAAACGTCTTGCTTCCTTCTTTCTTCCTGTTCACGGGACTCTCCTCCTTTTCGCATGAAACCAATCGCATTTTTGCAGGTCGTGCGGGGCCAATGGTGTTCCTCACGCAAAGTTACGGCCAACGAGATTCGTCGTTAGCTCTCCTAAAGCATTCATTGAACCTGGTAAACGTAGACTTCCCCGGGTGTGGTCCCCTTTGGCGGCACGGCGACAAAAATGCGGCCCAACTGAGGCACCAAGAGTCCCGTCTTCGCACCCGGGCCGGAGGGAACCTGGCCCAGGGATTGATAGTGATCCGGATCGCTTTCCTTGTACACATCGACCATGCCCGTGCCCCCGGACGTTGCGTAGATGCGCTTGCTGGCGGGATCGAACATCAGGTCGTCAACTCCCTTTCCGGCAGGAAGCGCCTGGAGTTCTTTTCCGGTCTGGCTGTCGAAAACCACGATTGCTCCGCTGCGGCAGCCGACGAAGAGTCGATGCACGGATTCATCCAGCGCCATCGTCGCGTTGCCCTTGCCCAGCTTGACCGGCCAACTCGTGACCACTTTATTCGTCTTGCGATCGATCACCTCGACTTCGTTCTTGGCCGGATTATTCAAGTAAAGTTTATCGCCTGACTTCTCCAGCGCCATGGCTTCCAGCGTGTCTCCGTCAAGCTTGATATCGGCAAGCTTGGCGCCCGCGGTGGTGTCGACAACGCTCAGCATCGTAAACGTTTCGTGCGCATTGTCGCCGCCATTGTCGATGTAAAGGTAGTGTGTGGCTGGATCGTAACCGATGGAATCCGAGTCGACCTTGAGTTGAACAGTCTTCACCAGATCGTAGGTTTTCCCGTCATAAATGTTCAGCACTCCCTTTCCTTCGTCCGTAATATAAATTCGGTTGAGGTCTTCACGGTACAGGACCGCGTGCGGGTGATCGACCTTAATCGAGCGGATAAATTTCCCGGTGGCTAAATCGAATACCAGGACCTGCTGAGCTTCCTCACCCACTACGAACAAGCGATTGCCGCCAATGTCGATCCCGAGATGATCAAAGCGGCCCTTTACCGAAGCCGGCATCTCATATTTGGTGGCCAATTTCAAAGGCGCGGCTGTTTGAGCTGCAACCAGCTGCACGCTGAACAAGAATGCCGCAGCCAAAAATAGTTCAAGTTTGTTCATTCGCCTCCTCCTGTCATCCTTCCAAGCGCGGGGTATTCATTCAACGAAGCTCTCGCAGGAATTTCCAATTTAGACTTTTGGCTTGTGCATGGTACGCTTCTCCTGCCCCAGACACAACGAATTTGCCAAGGGGGCAACGCTGGAGAAACATATCCCTCATGCAACGACCCAACGCGAGATCATGCCACTGTTTTAAATCTGACGGGGTTCTCGGAGATCGCGACCCGCGCGGCGATTTCCTTATTGGCTAGCTCCCTATGTCGTCTGTGGAGTTTTTCGCGACAACCGGATGGGGGGCAGTGCCTTCATCGCCAAACAGCGGATGTGGAGTGAATGGCTCAGGAGGTTCTTGTTCAAATCTCAGCACTTCTGACGGTTTATAGAAATACTCTTTGCCGCACTCATCGCATCGGACCTTGAAGTGGGCGTCGATAGCAGGGCGGGGAGTGATGGCATCTGTCTCGCCCAGTACGATTCTATGTCTGAACAATATATTCTTCCGAACGTGGAACCAATGGTTCCTGCAGAGCACCACCCAACAATAACGGCTATTTTCCCACATAGGAGTAGCCTCCAAGCGGTCACTTCGGTGGGCTGGGTCCTCAGTGGCGCGAATGAAAGAAAATCAACCGGAATTTCCGATTTCAACTCTATCTCTGCGCAACAACATACGCCCGCCACCATCTCGCGTCAATCCAAATTCGCCCTGGCCGCATGAGTGCTACCTCGAACATTGATTTAATTTTTCCGACGGTGCACTTTCTGCCTGCGGCTCGGTGGGACTTCCCGATCTCCGTTGCCGCTCGCTTACTCGCACCTCCCTGAATGGCGATTAAATCGGAAGTGGTCGCATCATTCATGCAAATAAATCGGACAATCGTCACCCTCTGAAGGCGACTATGAATCTAGTCAGAAAATAGGATTGACTGTTGGACTGCCTGCCTCGGAAATTGTTCCGACAAGATGTCACGCGAGCATACCGTCACAAAGGCCGTCTCTCTAGACGACGAAGCAACCGTAAGTGGGACGCCGTGGTACGTCGATAAAAAAGTGGGGCCGGCACTATTGGTGGGCGGCCTTGCCTAAAGGGCGGTTGGCGGGGGCTATGCTGGCAAGCTTTGAATCCAACCATGTCTGGTTGCCCAGGATAAGCTGGTCAAGCTCTTCGATGACGATGACGGTGTTCATTGCTTTGAGTAATTCCTGTCGTTGTTCCGCGTTTCGGGACACGCTCAGGTTGTGCTCCAGCACCTTGAATTGCTCTGCCAACAACTGAAACCGCTGTTCGGTATGGCTCATCGGTTAACTTGAATATCACAACACTAAGAGGGCTGTATATTGGGTGTTTACCTGAATTTGAATCGGCCTCGTGCTCTACCACTGTGGCGGCGTTGCACTATTGGTGGGCGGCCTTGCTTATTGGCGGGTTCGACGGCGCTGTGGTTTCTGGGTTTGAATCCAATGCCGAATGCTCGTTCATAAGGAGGCCATCAATCTGGTCAAGGACAACCATCATTCCTATGAGCAATTCCCTGCGTTGTTTCGGGTTTTGGCACTCGTTTAGATTGTGCGCCATCACTTCAAATTGCGCAGCCAATCGCCCAAACCGCTGAGGAGCATTAGACACGAGTTTGCCAAAATACCACGGGTCTCAGCGAGTTGTGCATAGGGCGTTTACTGTAATTTGAGGCAGGAGCGGGCAGTACGGCATTTGTGGGGCTGGCCTTGGCTTGTGCTGTCCGTACTATGCGTCCTAGTCCGTGCGAATCTATCGGCGGGCGGCCTAGGCTCGCTCCTGTCTTCCTATCCCGACGGCATCCATCGATAAGAGGATTCCATTGTTGCAATACACCCGGCCTTAAAGAAAGGAGGGTGCTCCACGCGTCGGTTTTATGCGTGCGGGGGGTTGTATCAGGCAGTCACAACCGATCGAGTCAGCGGATAGATACTGGAACCCACAAGATCAAAAGCCTCACAAGTAAACGCGACAGGTGGGGTTCCATCTCTAAATTGAATGTGACGAGGGAAACGCGGTGCGCCCACGGAGATTCGAACTCCCGACCTTCTGGTTCGTAGCAAGCTATGGTCAATATCCGAATGGCATGTTTGGTGTAGCTTACGGACCTCGAAACGGCTCGTAACCCAACACAACGATACCTAGCAGATACCTAAACCGAGCGATCGGGTGAGTTTGATCCTCTCAATTCACTCCTATTTCCGCTCATGCCGAACGGCGGGGTGTTGACACGGATCCGGCGCGTCCGCTGAGCGCTTCGTTTGCCGCGTGGTGGCTGGCCCGCCACGTGAGGAGCCCTTGCGATTGGTGGGCGCCAATTCAGCCCGCTTCATTGAGCCGAAGATTTTGCTCAATGCTTTGTTCAGGAGCCCGGGGCCGGAAGCTCCTCATTTAGGAATACGTAGGAATGCGCTGGAGAGCAGCAACGTCATACACACCGCGAAACGGCCGAAGCGAGAATGCCTCATGCGCACCTCCCCTGCCTTCGCGGCAATGATGGACCCGTACTGTGCGGCGCGCGAAGTCGTGGTCCACGCACAGACCCGTCCGAAGACTGTTCCATTGCTGTGACTGCGTCTTCGTCTTACCAGATTAGCTTCAATGCCAACTGAATGTCCCTGGGTTTCGTCACCGTCGGCTGCGTCAACTGTCCCGCGTTCTTGGCCAGCGTTCCATCCGAACTTAAAATCGTAGCGGTGCTACCGCCAGTAAAGGCCGCGGGCACTCCAAAGTTGGCGTGATTCAAGATGTTGAAAAACTCAGCGCGGAACTGCAGGTTGGAACTCTCGGAAATCTTCTTGATCGGGAAGTTCTTGAACACCGAGAAATCCAGGTTCACGAGTTTCGGGCCGACAATGCTATTGCGTCCGGCATTGCCCAGGAGATTCGCGCAATAGACCGTACCGCTCGGTGCTGGGTGGGTGGCGGCATATGGGGCAAACGAATTTGGATCGCACTGGGCGGCAAAGGAAGCCGGTGCGGCGGGAGGAGTGAAGCAACTCGTATTAATGTATGTCAGGTTCGGATCGCTCTTGAAGTTGTGATTTATTGGATCGCATCCGGGAGTGCGATCGGGGATACCGAATGTGTCGGATCCGTTATTTTGTACACCGAGAGGGTCTCCTGCCATGATCGGAGTCGTCGGAATCCCGCCATTCATCTTGAATACGCCGCCCACATCCCATCCTTGCAACAGCGCGTACGGGACGGGACCTTGGAGAGAGGAAGGCACGGGCAACCGCCATAGGCCGTTGATTGTCGCGGTATGGGTAATGTTGTAGTCCGAGACGGCGCGGCTGAGTTTCGGGTCGAACCACCACCAGGTCGTGATGGAATTCGAAAAAGCATCGCCCAGGATGGTTCCGGAATCGTCGTCCCTGGCTGTGCTGTAAGTGTAAGACCCTCCGAATTGGAAGCCGTGGCTGGTCCTCTTCTGGACGTTAACCTCCAGGGCCTTGTAGGTGGAGCCGGTTCCAAAAGTATTCCCCCGGATAATTCCGAAGTTCGGGTTGATCCTATCTGAGCTCTTGGCGTTAATAGGCCAGATGGTTCTCCCCGGGATCTGCACGTTGTTGGTTCCCGTACATTTCGGCGGGCATGGGATGACCATATCGAAGTCATCGCCTCTTATGGACATGTGGACGCCATGGGAGCCCACATAACCCACCGACGCGGTCAGGGTGGGGGTGATTTGGCGCTGCACGTTGATATTCCACTGCTCGACGTAATTTCGCTTCAGATTAGGGTCGACATATCCGGCGGTGAGCGCACAAGTCCCCAGCGGCGAGGTGCATGTCGGGTCCGTCGACGGTCCGAGGTACGAATATGCGCTCCGTGGAGCGGTAGTGCTGGCGCTGGGCGGAATGCCAAGCGTGCCGAAAAGCGGCGAAAGGGGGGCCGTAGCAGCGGTGCCCGTAGTGGCGTCATTGGCGACGGTGGCTGTCAGCAAAAACGGCGCCCAACCCTGACTGTAAAAGTATCCTGGCAGAGGCAAGATGTCAAAAATCGCAAAGCCGCCGCGAACGGCCGTCTTGCCATCGCCGCGCGGATCCCAGGAAAAACCAATTCGCGGCTCAAAATTCTTGGTGGTGGGGTTTGAGTAGTAAGGGGCGGCGCGTGAGCAGCCGGGCTTTCCGAATACGTTGGTAATGGCAAGATCCGTCGTCCCGCAGTAGGGTACATCGTCGGTGAGGGTGGCGAGGTTGGTGTACCTGCCCACCGCCTCAGTGAGCACCGTGGTCATCTCATAGCGCAACCCCAAGTTCAGGGTGAGGTTGCGGCGCCAGTGCCAGTCATCCTGGATATATCCCCCGTAGAGAGTCTGCCGGTAGCTCCGCCCGGTCAGACGGTCACCACGCGATCCCTCCAAGGAGACGGGCTTGTTGGTAAGAATATTCTCGATACTGCCGCCGAAGCTCACGATTCCGTTGGGCTGATAAAAATTAGTGGGATTGTATTGCATCCGTTCCACGGCAAATCCGAATTTTAGAGAATGGGTTCCACGGGTCAGAAAGGCGTCGTCGTAGAACTGGAAGGAATTCCAAATGTGCGTAGTAGTTCCGCCGGGAAAGCCGTTTGGGAGTGTTGAAAGGTTATCGCGGCGAAGATCGGGCGCATTCCGTCCCAGCATCATGCCCAGGGATGGGTCCGCGGAGGCTTTATTAATCGCCGCCGTAGGATTGCTGTTGGCCACGTTGGCCCGGTTGAAACCAAAACGGGCGCTATTGACTAGGGTCGGGGTGAAAGCGCGGGTCCATTCCAGGGCGGCGATCTGACGCTTGGTTTGAGACAAGATCTGCACGTTATTAAAGGCGTCGGGGTTAAGGTCGGGTGTATTGTCAAACAGGTACGTCCCGAACACGCTGTCCTTATCACTAATCTTATGATCCACTCGGGCGGTAAAGAAATTTTCGTGGATGACTCCAATCAGGGGTGTGGAGTAGGTGGCTGTGTCGCCCTTGCCCGTACTACCCGACACGATGGGCCAGAGCGCCAAGTACTTCACAGCCAAATCATCAACGCATATTGTCGCTTTTCCGTAATTCGGGTCCGTTGTTGGCAGTGGTGCCGCGGTCAGGTTGTGCGCTGTGCCGTATGTCACGGGGCCAGACGGGGTATTGTATGTCTCGGCTGGGCACGGAGCGGTCGGATTGAGGGCAGGTCGGCCGGTGGGGTTGGTGGGGGTGATGGGGTTGAGGATTCCCAGCCGTGCATCGTTAGAAAGAACCTTTGAATTCGCGCTCGGGAGCCCCAGCGTCTGGCGTACCCCTTCGTAGTCCCCAAAGATAAATGTTCGATCTTTGCGGATAGGCCCTCCGGCCGCGGCGCCGAACTGGTTACGCTTGTATGGCGGTTTCGGCTGCCCAGCGGCATTTGAGAAGAAGTCATTCGCGTCCAGTTTTTGGCTCCGCAGGAACCCATAGATGTCGCCGTGGAACGCGTTAGTCCCCGATTTGCTGATAGCGTTGACGACGCCGGCGGAGGCCCTCCCGTACTCGGCCGAGTAATTGCCTGTGAGCACGGAGAATTCCTGAATCGCGTCCACGCCCAGGTTGACGCCCAGCACACTGCCGGGACCGCCGTTGCCGTAATCGTTGATGCTGAGTCCGTCGAGCCGGTAGTTGTTCTGCGTGGGCTTGCCCCCGGAGATGGCCAGTTGCGCCCCAAAGCCGCGGTTCCCGCGCCGTGCGCCGGTCTCGAAGGGCATCTGGACTTCGACGGCGCTGACGCCCGGGGAAAGAGTGGCCAGCGATGCCCAGTCGCGGCCGTTGAGGGGGATATCGAGGATCTCCTTGGATTCAATCTGGGCATTGATGGTGGACGAGGTGAGCTCAATCTGCGGCGCAGCCTCGGTCACCTGGACGGTCTGAGACGTTTCCCCGACCTTCATCGGGATGTTGAGCGATTGTTGAGCGCCCACGGCGAGCGTGAGGTTCGATTGCAGGGCGGTGGTGAATCCCTTAGCCGTGACCTTGACCTCATAAGGTCCCGGATTAAGGTTGGGGACCGCGTAAAAGCCGGAGGAATCCGCCGTACTGTTCCGGATAATGCCGGTGGCGGTATTCCTGACGGAAATCTCCGCGCCCGCGATCACCGCGCCTGAAGCGTCTGTGATCGTGCCGGAAATAGTCGCTCCGGTCACCTGCGCGTGCAGCGGGAGGGACACCATCAGACAAAACCCGAGAATCGACGCGAAAAGCACGAAGCTAGTAGTCTTTCGATTCATGTTGGTTCTCCTTATCCACCCGTGTCAATGCACCTCAACAATCTCTACCCAGCCTGAAAAACTCCGGACACTGAGAATCATTTGTCTAGACCCCGTTGTGTGGCGAGAATGTCTTTGCTTGCGGCTTGCCTGTTCGAGGAATCTAATACTGGAGGTAAATGAGAGTCGCCACAACTGTACCCGGACCGTCCCCAGAACAAAAGGACCGATCCTGTGCCCGACGGGATCGAACGCGCTGAACCCACCATAGCACCTTCATGACACCGGCCTACGCCTGAACTGGCAAAAAGCCGGTTTCACATTGTACAAACGAACCTGGAAGAATGGCCGACAGTGGCAACCACGACTGGGATGATTTTTACTTCTTCATGAGTAAGGAAGTCAAGTCATTTCTCATATTTGTCAAAGCTCGTTAGAAATGCCCCCTTTCTTTCCTCATCAGGAATGTCCCCGCTGAAACAGGTTGGTTGTTGCTTCTGAGGTTGGGGGTTCTTTCGGGTTCCGGGCGGAGCGCAGCCCTGTGTCCTGGTTTCCGAGACGCGTCTAAATTGGCCATTGCGGGGTGTCATGGTGTTCAAACGGGAAACCCTCGTTCAACATCGTTGATAGAGCCAAATTAATCTACAGATGGAAGAGCCTCGCTGCATTCCCCCTCAAGATCTGGTCGCGGTCCACTGCGGGAAGATTCAGTTGATCGACTAGCGTGTGCGGGTATTCTATAGCCTGGCCATTAGCGCTGAAGGCGTTATCTGTCCCGATCACGACGCGATCGGATCCCACGAAGTTGATCAGGAAGCGCAGGATTTCGGGATCATATGTGAGTGTGTCGTAATGAAATCGCCTGGCATATTCCTTGAGCGGGTGTTGCAGCTTGACCTTTCTTACGGCTAACCCGTGGTCAACGCGTCCAAATATATAAGGAAAGCACCCTCCAGAATGAGGCAGGACAATTTCCAATTTCGGAAATCTGTCCAATGTTCCACTAACAATAAACTTTGCCGCAGTGGTGGCAGTTTCAAATGTGAAGCCGAGAGTGTTGCTAAATCCCCCCACATCCGAATAATGGTCCGCTAGTCTGGCTTTTCCTCCATAGTAGTTCGCCTCTTCGTCAAGTGGGTGGAACAGAATCGGATACTCCAGTTCTTCGACTCGTGCCAAAAACGGGACGTAGGCAGGTTCAAACAGGTAGTCGCGCGATGCGATGGAGTTTGGCAAATGTACGGCGCGCATGCCTGGGCTTACCTGCTACGCGGTTCAGTTCCTTAAGAGCGAGCGCAGGGTCTGCGGCAAACACCTCGATGCTCGCAATAAAACGGTCGGGATGCGTTTTGTGAGCATCTATGGCTTCATCGTTGCAAATTTGAGCGATCTGCACTCCCTCTTCCGGCTGGACCATTCCCCACGGCATACCCCCGTTTAGGGTCAAAACGAGCATTTGAACTCCACGCATGTCCATCCATTTGATCCGTCTGTCCATATCATAGTTCACCGGATCGTATGGTCGTTTGTCCCCTGCGGCGAGCAATGCTTTCATGTATCATGGCGGTGACCAGTGACAATGGCAATCAATCGAAACAGGCTGGGCGGTTGTTTTTTGAGGGACAGCCCATGGCTCGGCGGAGGGAGTCTGCCCGGTCTGAGCGATTGCCTCACGAACATTCAGAGACGTCATCGTTGTCGCGCTCACAGCGCCTACAGCAGCGCTAAGTTTAATGAAGTCGCGGCGCCCGATTTTGGTCTCTCGCGCTCCAACTTTGAAACGTTTCATAATCGTTCTCCTTCTTGACTTGGGGTGAGGATCTCGGCTGTCTCTGCGAGACTGCCCAGAAAGCAATTAAGCTCAAACGGTCTTCGCTCGAATTGATTTGGATATAACTCCGTTAACCCTGACTTCTCGTCGACCAAATCGCTCTGCTGGATCAAGGTCCACTGCCATAGGCGAAGGGCTGAATGAAGTTACTTGCCGCAGCCGTGGCGGGCTTCCTCGAATTGCTTGAATAGGCGCACGGCGCTTGGGCCTTCGAGGGTTCGCATTACATGACCTTGCCCCTTCTCCTCGCTGAATTCGACAATGAATCCTTTGGCGCGGAATTGCGCGGCTTGCGCCTTCTCAGCTTCGAGCCAGGCCGTATCCATTTCTCCGGCGTACATATTGATGCACATCTTCGCCAGCGCACGCACCCGCGCCGGGTTGGCATCCGGAAGGTATCCGGGAAGGCCAGTCACAGACCAGAAATACTGCGGATACGACGCAGCAATATGAAAAGCACTGAGCCCGCCATTGGAAACCCCCGCAATGTGAAACTTTTTGCCCTGAATCTTGAAATCGCCGAGAAGCTTGATCAAGAATTCCGGAAAGACTCTGGCGCCCCCTTCTTCGAAGAACAATTGGCCATTGGGCGCGGCCGGTACAATTACAATGTAACCTAGGCGTTCTGCCTGCTCGCGCCAGTTCCGCTCGACAGTGCCCTCGACAGTATCCATGGTCTGGGGTCCACCGGGAAACGCGAGCACTGCGGGATATGCCTTCCCTGGATCGTAGCCATTCGGGAGAATGACCTTGTAATGGACTGTAGTTCCGGCAATATTCTCAGTCTTATCCAACACTTCTGCGGCGAGAGAATGGCTCGCGAGCATCACGGCTGCAGCGGTGAACAACAATCTGGTCCAGACAGAACGGCGAGGCTTCATCGGTCTGCTCCTGAGGCGGTTTGGTTGCGGCAGATTATGCTGCTATTGCCATAGCCCATTCCTCGCAATTGAAACACATGCGCGTCCATCGGCACTAGAAGTAAATCCACGACATTGGGGCCAAGTCCTGTGATTTCGGCTTCTCGGGAGTTGGCCGCCAGAGCCTTGCAGTCTTGCAGCGGGCGGGGCCCGTTGGGACGAGTTGTGTCTTTCGCTATAGCGGTACTTCCGCGCTATGGCTGATCCTTCAATTCAGGAGTCACAATTGTCTGCACGCCCCTGGATGGCTGCAGGAGGCTTCCAGTTTGGTCTTGGGAAGAAATTGCGGACTGGCGAAATGACAATAGGCTATATGGCTGAGCAAGGGAAAAAACTATTCGGAACTGGTGTTTTCTCATTCACACATGGTCTTATCTGGTTCCACTCCTCCTCGCCGGGAGGTATTTTTACTCTCCGGCCGTTGAATATGTTCGATACATTCTTCCGTGCCGAAATTGTGATAGGGGCCATCTTGGCAGCGTACGGAATACTTGTATGGCGGAGCGCATCTCGTAAACTCTCCCTTGCGAACTACATAATCGTGTTATCTTGCGTGCCTGTTCTCCTCCTATGCGCGTCTAAAATGGCCGAATGGGTTTATTTTTTAAATCAGCAGAGAGGGTTTTCGATTTTGAATGATCTTGGGGTCGGAGTCATCCAAATTACGATGGTGGTTTGTATCGTGGTTTTTGGTGCTTGGTGGGCCGACAACACGTACATGCGCGCACGGTTTCACAGATATATGCGATCCAGCCGATTCGTCAAATAGTTCCAACACTAACCTGCCCCAGATTCCGCACACCTCATAATACGACTTCCGGATTGCTGACGGCGGCAGCGGTGCAGATATCGCCGCCGCCGGGGCTGTGGGAAAGTGGGAACCCCGCGTCTTTTGCGGGATTCCCAAGCGGAGTGGAAAAGCTGTTTTTGCTTTTCCACGTAGCGCCTTTTCCACGGCCCTTTTCCCCGCCCATTTCGCGCGCAAATTCCTCCGGCGTCCTATACCCCAGGCTGCTGTGCGGTCGCTCCTGGTTGCACTGCTTCTTCCACGCCGCGATCTTCCCGCGCCACATCCTCCGCTTTCCGCCCCGCCTCCATCTGCTTCAACGCCGCAATCATCTCCGCTTCCGTGTGCTTTCCTCTGCACATGTCTCTCCCCCTTTTTCGCTAGAATCATACTTACTTTTGTGCGGATTTTGGGGGCAGGTCAGTGGGGCAGGACGACTCCTGCAAGTTAGGTCGTGACCTTGCTGGCTGTTTCTTTATACTGTTCTGTGAGAACTGCGAAATTAATTGAAAGCCGCAAACGTACTAAACTAGCGGGCTTTCACAAAATGTGCCGGTCTTCGTCCAGCGAGGCACATCGAGGAAGAGAAGAGGAAATTAAATGAAGGCCGCCGTCATAACGAAGCCGGGCAGGACGCCATTGTTCGCAGACTTTGACGATCCCGTGCCGCAAGTTGACGAAGAATTGGTTGTCGTCACCGCGTCCGCTTTAAGCCACGTCACGAAAAGCCGCGCTTCGGGTTCGCATCACACCTCTCCTGGCAGTCTTCCTGCGGTCGTTGGTATCGACGGTGTTGGCCGGACTCAGGATGGCCGACGCGTTTATTTCGTGTTGCCCGAAGAGCCGTTCGGCGGCATGGCTGAAAAGGTCGCGGTGAGGATGGATCAGTGCATTCCGCTTCCGGCGGATGTGGATGACATCACCGCTGCTGCAATAGCAATTCCGGGGATGTCCTCCTGGGCTGCGTTCAAGGAACGGGCGCATCTGATTGCCGGGGAGAACGTGCTGATCAACGGAGCCACGGGAACGTCAGGACGCCTGGCCGTGCAAATCGCGAAGTACATGGGAGCGAAAAGAGTCATCGCGACTGGCCGCAACGTTGAAGCTCTGGAACAACTGAAGGTTATCGGTGCGGACGCAACCGTCCCGCTTGCTCGATCCCCACAGGAGTTGGAGACGGCGTTCAAGGAGCAGTTTGGCGGCGAAGGCGTCAATGTCGTCCTCGACTATCTCTGGGGACAAAGCGCCGAAACCCTTATTATGGCGGCGGCAAAAGCAGGCAAGGATGCAGTGCCCATCCGTTTCGTTCAGATCGGAGCACTCAGCGGCGGCAACATTGTTTTGCCAAGTGCTGCCCTGCGCTCGTCCGCACTCGTCTTGATGGGCAGCGGCATCGGAAGTATCCCCATCAAAAGCTTGGTCGACGCGATTAGCGGTGTGCTGCAAGCCGTAGTGCCCGGCAAGCTGAAAATCGAAACCAAAGTTGTACCCTTGGCCGAGGTCGAAGATACATGGAACAAAGACAGCGGCAATTCACGCGTCGTCTTCGTTGTGACGCAGAATTTGGAGGCGTCCGCTTCGCTCTAACTTCTCTGAGCAAACACTTCCTGCCAGCTAGTAGACTCAGCTCCTGACAAACGTTAGTGCTCTATCGGATGCGCGCTTCCGCCGAAGAGTGAGACGGGAGCAAGATGCTCTGGCGCGCGTTCGATAGAGCTGTTTGAAGGAAGCCGCTGGCGTTTGCGGCGGATGCGGGCTAATGGCTATGGGAATTCAATCTTTTCGCCCATCTGTAAGCTATTGGTTTTGCGGTACTTAGAAAACGGGCACGTGCGAGAACCGCAATTCGAGGCGTACGCTGGGGCATGACGTGCGGAGCATAGCACACGAAGCGTCCGTCGCGCCAGCGACTTCGTTCAAACGGGATTCTCCGTAACAGGCCCGCTTCAGGCCGGGCAGAATCCCACATAACCCTCAATGATAAAGCTTACTTTTCCGGAAGGGGCTCGAAGAGCAGTCTCGAATCAACGATGCCGATTTCCACTCGGCGATTGGCTGCACGGGCTTGCGGGGCATCGCCTTTAACGCGCGGGTCGGATTTTCCAAAACCCTTGGTGGTGATAAGCCCTGGATTGATCCCCGCCTGGACCAGAGAATCGCGGACCGCTTGTGCGCGGCGGCCGGAGAGCTTCAAGTTGTAGCCCTGCGTGCCGATGTCATCCGTATATCCGTAAACGTAAATGGAATATCCCTTGAGCGTCATCAGGACGCCCGCGATGCGGTTCAAGATGTCGCGGTATTGGGGTTCGATATCCGACTTGTCAAAGGCGAACCGGATCGATTTCTCGCCCAGTGTCATCACCAGTCCCAGCGCCGTACGGTGCGTTTCGGCGATCTGCCCGAGCACCTGCTGTAACTGCTGGAGCTCCTCCTCGCGCTGCTTGCGATAATCTTCGGCTTTCTGCTCGGCTTGATTGGCCTGCAGTTGCGCGGCAGCCGCCGCCTGGAGAGCCGATTGTGTCTGCACCGCGGAATTTGCCTCCGACTGTTTTGCTTCATCGCGCTCCTGCGCGGCCGCTTGGGCGTTGGCCGCAGCTTGCGAAGCCTTCTGGGCGAGAGATTGTGATTGCTGCTCTGCACTTTCGACGCGGCGATTGAGCTGCTCCGTCTGCTGGCTCAGTTGCGCCATCTGCCGGTTCAGTCGCCCGAGCGACCGCAGAAGCCAGAAACCAAGAACGAGGACAAGGCCTACGGCAATCGCCCCGAGAAGCAAGCCCGGTCTGGCTTGAGTATCGGCAGAGGCATCGTGAGGCTCTTGTCGTTCCGGGTTCGGCGGCTCGTTGGAAATGTCCACCATATTGCAATTTTCAAATCGGATTTCCGATTTGGACCTCTCTCGTGCATCGTACGCCTCCCGCCCTTCCTCGACACCTAATTTTTTGCCAGAGTTGAACCAGGGAAATCGGCGGGTTCCGACAGCTAGCGCCCAATAAACGTGGTGGTCTCGGTAACTGGCTCCAACATTCCGAGAATCCAACCTCTCATGAATTGAGGATAGAAATGGAGCTGGCGTCATTGGCTTCTTCCATCCTGCTGTAGTAGACAGACTCAGACAACCTGGCTTGAGGACTAAGCATCCGTTCCCGCATCAGGAGGAAGCATGGGACTCCCCTTCCTGGCCGTATTGCTTTTGTCAGCCCTACCGCAGCTTTCAATTTTGGCTGTCCCTGTCAGCACACCTCCTCAAGACGACGTGTTGGTAGCTGCGCAAGCCTCGCCCCCGCCGCCTAGCGGTGCGATCAAGGAAATTCGATTTGTTGGGCTCCGACGTCTTTCTCCCGAAACTCTACACATTCACACAAGCTCCCGTGTGGGTGAACCCCTGGATCAAACGACGATCGAGCGGGACATTCGCGCACTCGCGGTTCTGGGCTGGTTTGATTTCGTCACCGCCGAAGTTTCGCGGATGCCGAGTTTGGCCAGCGAAGACGAAGGCTCTGACCTGCGTCTGGTGTTTGTCGTGGAGGAAAGGCCATTCCTTACTTCGGTACAATTCCATGGCTCTCATCTCCTTTCCAGCGAACGCATCATGCAAACCTTGGAGGCCAAGAGGGTCAAGTTGAAGCTGTCGGCGCCGTTGGATCGCTTCGAGCTTTGGCGAGCATCGCAAGGAATCAAAAGCGAGTTGGAAGAGATGGGGCATCCACAGGCTGACGTCCGGATGGCGCTGGAAGAAGTCGCGCCGGCGACTGTACGAGCGCGCTTTGAAATCGATGACGGCCCGCACATTTCCGTAGGACGTGTGAGGTTTGTGGGCAACCGAGTTTTCTCCGAGGATTTGCTGCGGAGTCAGATGAAGCGCGTCGTTCCCACCGCACACTTCGCCGCGCTGAGAGACAAGAAGATCTACACGCAAGCGCGTCTACAGGAGGATTTGAATGACGTAGGAGAGTATTATCAGAATCACGGCTATCCCGAAGCCCGTGTAGGTGTGCCCTCGGTCGAAGTTCGCCAGGACATAGAGCGGCACCGATTCGCTTGGCCGCATCGTCGAATTGTTCCTCACCTTCAAATTTCCGTCCCCATCAGCGAAGGAACGTTCTACAAGCTCGCTGCAATAGCAATAAAGGTACATGGCAATCTACCTATAACCGCGGACAGCGACGCCCTCATCACAACGTCCGGACTAAAATCGGGCGAGCCGTACTCACAAAAGAAGCTCGAACATTTGCGCGAAGCACTGACTCAAGTGCAGTTAGCCGAATCTTTTTCACGCCACCCTGCGTCCGAGGCCAGTGAGAATCTGAAATTGGATCCAGAAAAGCGCACAGTGGAGGCAACGTTTTCGATTCGTGCCTCGAATCCATATACTCTCCGCAGACTAACGTTTTCGGGCGAACGGCGATTCAGCGATAAATACTACCGGCGCCACATCCCTGTGCGCGAAGGTGACCCGTTCGATCCGAAAAAACTCGAACTAGGTTTGCAGCGCCTGGCGCGAACCGGTTACATACGCCCCTTAAAATCGCAAGATGTCCACTTGCAATTTGACGAGGCGCATCATTTCGTGGACGCATCCATCCGAGTCACCGAGATCGGCGAGCAGAAAATCTCGCTTGTCGGTGGACGAAGCAATCTTGGCAATACGATTGGCATCGCGTATAGCGTCTTCAATCTGCTCGGCGGCGAAGAGTTGATCTCTTCTCAAATCGAGGGCGGGCCGGACAGCCTGCACTTGGCATTGATCCTCACCGAGGAAGCCATACTGGGCAGTCGCGCGTCTCTTTCATTTACTGTATTTCAAAATGTGATTCGGCCGCGCCTCCCTGGCGCGTCCGGCAATCAGCACTTCTTGACGTCGCACAGCCGGGGTCTGGGAGTTGGTTTAGGCTACCCAGTAGCGGCCGATGAAACCTTAACGGCGACTTATGCAATCTCCCATCAGAGCACGGACTATGCGCTAGCATTGCCTCCAAGCTTGACTGGTTTAGTAAGCAACGGCGTCACGTCAAGCACGTCGAGCCACTCGTTTGGCATCGGCTGGGACGGGAAGAACGGCGGCCACCACTGGGACACGAACGCGTCAGTTTCGGGTGGATGGCTCGGTGGCGATGAAAATCTCGTGCGCTTCTCAGCCGAAAACGAGCGTCTTGAACGCGACCCGCTGACGAACGGACACAATACATGGGCCTTCCGAAGTTACGCAACCGGTGTCTCGACCCTCAAAGGGAATCTCTTATTTCAGAACCGCTACTTCCCGGGCAACGAAGTTTTGCGGGGCTTTCGTAGTGGAGAGATCGCTCCTTACGCTTCAGAGAATGTGACGGATGCCTCCGGGAAGAACAGTTTCCAGGCCATCCCGGCTGGCGTGGACTTGGTGGCAGCCGTAAATACGGAATACCGAGTCCCCGTGGCGCCACGCACAGAGGCCGTCGGTTTTTTTGACGCAGGGACCGGTTGGTTACTTCCCAACTGGCTGGGAGCCGGTCATCCCCTACTTCTCGCCGGCACGAACGGAATTCTGCGCGCCTCCGCGGGTGTTGAATTGCGGTGGCAGGCTCCAATTGTGGAACAGCCATTGCGGCTGGATTTTGCGGCCAATCCTCTTCGCTTGGTAAAATCGTTCGTGTTGCCAGACGGATCTCACTTTCGTGCGCCCGATCGGCAGTGGGCGTGGGGCTGGGGTCTGGGCGCCCTCTTCTAGGAGCACGCTCAATCACGAAGGCTGACGCACAGAAACTCCCCGCACCCGTAATTCGGACTCAGCGATTCGGCCGCTAAACGCGCTCCCAGAACCTGCAATTTCGATCGCTCCCACTTTCCGAGAAGCCGATTTATCAGGACCGATCATAGTGGCATCTGCCGAGTAGTTTCGGCAACATGTGTGATTTCAAAACAGGCCTTTGATTCTGTTCGATTTAATCTGGGTTTTGCAATTCGGAGTTTTTTCCAAGAACTTTCCCACGATTCCCGGCCAGTTCACGCAGCCACGCGTCGATTACGGAGTGCTGCTCGGCGCCCATCTCTCCAAACTGCACACCCATGCCGAAAAGTCCCAAACCGCCGCCGGACTGCACGTAGATCACTTTGCCGTGAAGTTCGTTTGTGTTCAGTCCATCGCAGATGCTGAGAAGTAATTCCGTACCCATCGGAATGGGTTTTAACGTTTCGATATAGCAACCACGCGAGCTCAATTCGGTAATCTGTGCGGGAATCGACGTTCCGTCGCGAAAGGTAACTTCGACATCTGCGAAAAACGAGAAGCGCGGATTGGTGCGCCTTACTGCGTAGGTAGCTTCGGCCATGGTGTCTCTCCAATCCGTGAACTTCGCAGTTCGTGTGAATCCATTGTATGGAACCGTAGCTCCGCACATCCAGACGTGTGTGCTCTGGATTGCCGAAAGAGGTAACTAGTGTCCTGAGTCAGAAATGCCACCGATAACTCGAAGTGGAAGTGGACGGAACGAAAAAAGTAGAAAGACGGATTTTCCGCGCCATTTC
>Ga0137409_10001691_pt1 | contig 23902 bp, 13 predicted proteins | sample CZODoug1_16funga_FD_122059 | JGI IMG/M metagenome (GOLD analysis project Ga0137409, IMG submission 122059) | Vadose zone soil fungal communities from Angelo Coast Range Reserve, California, USA - CZODoug1_16fungal (Hybrid Assembly) | ecosystem: Environmental > Terrestrial > Soil > Vadose zone...
CCGAAGGCGAGCTGGCGTTGGCGGAAGCGACGATCTACCTCGCCACGGCGCCCAAGTCGAATCGGGCCTACGCCGCGTTCGGAGAAGCGCAGGAGGCGGCGAAGACGCACCCCGCCGAGCCGGTGCCGCTCCACATTCGCAACGCGCCCACCGGGTTGATGAAGGACTTGGGCTATGGCGCGGGGTACAAGTACGCGTTCGATTCGGAGCAGGCGTATCTCCCGCAGGAATACCTGCCCGAAGCGTTGCGCGGCGCGAGCTGGTATGCGCCAACCGACTTCGGGTACGAGAAGACCATCAAGGAGCGCATGGAATGGTGGCAAAAACTCAAGGAATCGTCGTCGCGCTCCTCGCCCTGACCGGCTGCGCGACCCTCCGCAACGCTCTCAATTTCCAGGAACCGCAGGTCGAGCTCCAGGAGATCAACGTCACGGGCATGGGACTGACGGGCGGCACCATGGATCTGGTCTTCGACGTCTACAATCCGAACGACTACCGCCTGCGCAGCACGCGTCTGGAAGTTGGACTCGATCTAGAAGGCACACATTTCGGCGATGCCCTGATCGACCGACCGCTCGATCTCTCGCCGACCAACCACAGCCGGGTGGTGATGCCGGTGCGATTCGAGTGGGCGGGGGTTGGGGCCGCCGCGCGGGGACTGCTGACGCGCCAAGCACTGAAGTACGGGGTCACGGGTGCCGTGTTGCTCGAAACGCCGCTGGGAGACAAGCGCGTGCAGCTGCATGGGGCGGGGAATGTACCTCTGAGAAAGTTGTTCTAGTGCCGCAAACTGCACGATTTGTTGCACAATGCCGCACCAAAATGTCCCGAAGCGTGCGTTGCACGCATGCGGCACAATTCCTGCTTTTGGGCCCTCCGGAAGACGAAGCAACCGCTGCTCAGAGCAAAGCCGTCGAAAGGCGGTGACGCAGAGCTAACGGGGCTACCGCGGGGAACCGCCACGCCAGCCGGGCCGCCAGCGATTCGACACCAGTCGATTGCGGCGGCCCTCTTCCTTTTTGCCGCTGTTCTCCCTGGGAGTCGCAACCGAATGACCATCGCTGCTCAGAGCAAAGCCGTCGAAAGGCGGTGACGCACAGCTAACGGGGCTACCGCGGGGAACCGCCATGCCAGCCGGGCCGCCAGCGATTCGACTCCAGTCGATTGCGGCGGCCCGCTTCCTTTTGTAACCGCCCGCCAGGGAGTCGCAACACAATGACCATCGCTGCTCAGAGCAAAGCCGTCGAAAGGCGGTGACGCAGAGCTACGGGGCTACAGCGGCACAACGCCGCCATGCCAGCCGGGCCGCCAGCGTCGACCTCACGTCGAACTTGGCGGCCCGTCTTTTTAGGAGCCGCCGGAGAGGCTCCGATGCGCCTGACCTCAACGTTGCTGCAGCGCTTTGTGCTGCTGACCGTTTTCTTGGCCGCCGCCTGTACCCTCGAGCGCAAGACCGGGCCTGGCGGCACCGATGTCTCGAGCGTCGTCGTGTCCCCCGACACGGTCATGCTCGATCCCCTGCAGACCTATCAGTTCCGCGCTTTCGGGCGCGACGCTGCGGGTGACACCATCACCGTCACTCCCACCTGGTCCGCCACGGTGGGGGCGATCACGTCGAACGGCACGTACACGGCCGACACCTCGGACAACGACGCGACGGTCACCGCCACGGTGCCCCTCGCGGGCGTGACGCTCTCCGCGACGTCGGCGGTGCGCAAGCGCCGGGTGATCGCGATCGATCTGTCGCCGGCGAGCACGAGCCTCCGCACCAACAGCGCTATGCAGTTCACGGCGCGCGGCATCAGGAACAGCGGCGACACCGTTTCGATCAACGTCACCTACTCGGCCACTGGGGGCGCGATCAACTCCAGCGGCATGTTTACGGCCGGCTCGGTGCCCGGCAATTACCGCGTCATCGCCGCCTACCCGCGCCGCTCCCTCGCCGATACCTCGTTCGTCACGGTGATGGCGATCCCGGTCGCGTCGGTCGCGGTGACACCCAATCCGGCGAGCGTCAACGTCGGCACGACCGTGCAGCTCGCGGCGACCCTCACCGATTCCAGCGGCAGTATCCTCACGGGCCGTACGGTTACGTGGAGCAGCGACGCGCCCGGCGTGGCGACAGTCTCCGCCAACGGTCTGGTCACGGGCGTCGCCGCCGGAAGCGCGACGATCACCGCCACGAGCGAGGGGAAGAGCGGAACCAGCGTCCTGACGGTCACGTCCATCCCGCTCGCTCCGGTGGCCACAGTGACGGTGAGCCCGTCGTCCGCACCGCTCCGCGTCGGCGCGACGGTGCAGCTGATCGCGACGCTGAAGGACTCAGCCGGCAACGTGCTGACGGGCAGGGCGATCACGTGGTCCAGCAATGCGACGGGCGTCGCCACAGTCTCGGCATCGGGCCTGGTGCGCGGTATCGCGCCGGGCACGGCCACGATCACGGCTACGAGCGAAGGGAAGAACGGGACCGCCACGGTCACGGTGACGCTGGTGCCGGTCGCCTCGGTGTCGCTGAGTCCCAACCCGGCCAGCGTCCAGGTGGGCAGCACGGTGCAGCTTGCCGCGACGCTCCGCGACTCGGCCGGCAACGTGCTGACTGGGCGCAGCGTCACGTGGTCCAGCGGCACGCCCGGGCTCGCCACCGTCTCCGCGACGGGATTGGTGTCGGGCGTGGCGACGGGTGCGGTCACGATTACCGCGACGAGTGAAGGGAAGAGCGGGACCGCGACCGTCACCGTCACCGCGCAGGTCACTCGGTCCGGCTTCTACGTCTCTCCCAGCGGGACGAGCGGCGGCGATGGCAGCTCGGCTCGCCCCTGGGATCTCCAGACCGCGTTGAGTGGCGCCAGCGGGCGCATTCAGCCGGGAGACACGGTGTGGCTGCGCGCTGGAACCTACACTGGCCACTTCACCTCGAGCCTCAGTGGGACCTCCTCGGCGCCGATTGTGGTGCGTCAGTATCCTGGGGAGCGGGCCATCATCGATCGCAACGGCACGTCGGGCGAGCCGTTGGTGGTGGATGGCTCGTGGACGATCTATTGGGGGTTCGAGGTCATGAACTCCAGCACGGTCCGGTTCGGAAGCGGCCTCGCGGCGCGTCCGGCCGGCGTGTACATCCGCAACGCCGCGAACGTCAAGCTGATCAATCTGATCGTGCACGACACGGGGCACGGCACGTACGTCGAGGCCAGCGCGCACAACATCGAGATCTACGGCTGGATCATCTTCAACGGCGGCAGCGACAACTCGGTCCGCGGCGACGGGCACGGCATCTACATCCGTAACGACGGCACCACGCCGAAGGTCGTGCGGGACAACGTGATCTTCGATCAGTTCGGCTTCGGCCTGCACGGGTACGCGGAAGGCGGCGATCACCTCGACCACATGGTCTTCGAGGGCAACGTCGTCTTCAACGCGGGCTCGCTGTCGGCGTTCGACAGCCCCAACATGATTCTCGGCGGCGTCACGTCGGCGACGAACGACACGGTGCGCAACAACATGTTCTACTTCAGCCCGGGGATCGGCCCGCGCAACCTGCGCATCGGGTACGACGTGAGCCAGAACGGCACCGCTCTGTTTGAAGGCAACTACATCGTGGGGGGCACCCAGGTGGTGGACATCACCTTCTGGACGGACCTCACGCTGCGCAACAACACCCTCATCGGCTCCGGCCGCGTGCTGGCGCTCGCGGATCAGGGCCCGACGGGGTACACCTGGACGAACAACAACCACTATCGCGATCCCACGGCGACGGCGTGGCGTGAGGTCACGACCGACTACACGTTCGGCGGGTGGAAGCAGGCCACCGGTCTGGGTGGGAGCGACGTCGCCAACAGCGGCACGCCGACCCAGACGCAAGTCTTCGTGCGGCCCAATCAGTATGAGCCGGGCCGCGCCCACGTGGTCGTCTACAACTGGAGTGGCCAGGGCACGGTGTCCGTCGATCTGTCCGGCGTGCTGCGGATCGGCGACCCATACGAGATTCGGAACGTGCAGCAGGTGCTCGATGCGCCGCTCGTGTCGGGCATTTACTCAGGAGGCACGATCGCGATCCCGATGGCGGCAGTCACGCCGACGGCCCCGATCGGTGGGAGCCCCAGGGCGCCTCGAGCCACGGGCCCTGATTTCGGTGTGTTCCTCGTGACATCGGGCGCCGCGACGCTCGCGCAGTCGCGCTAGGCCGGGAGTAACAGGCGGGGGACTTCGGGGTGGAGCGTCGCCCCGAAGTCCCTCGTATCGTTTGCCTTACAACAGTGCTCGGAGGCCCTGCCGCTCCCCAAAAGGCCGGGGTTGCGGCTTTCCACATCACACCGTAAGTATTTACAAGACAGACGGTTACACCGGTCGCCCGGGTCCGTTTTGTGGAGAATCGCGGCACGCTACTTGTACTTGCACGTGCCGGAGTTCTCCCATCAACGAGGTGGCGCTTGGCCCCGGTGCATCGTCGGTCGTCTATGGTCCTTTCCTTTAGTGCTCTGTTGGTCGCCCTGTTCTCCCTCATCACGTGCACCGGCGACGAGCCGGGGCTGACGGGGGCGTCCATAGGAGATCCCGCTCCGGACGTGTCGCAGGCGATAGCCGGCGAGGTCCTCGTCGGCGCTGGAGACATCGCTCGCTGCGACGCGACTCGCGACGAAGCCACGGCCACCCTCATCGACGGCATTCCCGGCACGGTGTTCACTATCGGGGACAACGTGATCGAGGGGACCAACGGCGCGGCGCCGGACTTCAACACCTGCTACAACCCGTCGTGGGGCAGGCACAAGGCGCGCACGCGGCCAGCGCTCGGACACCGCGAGGGCTTCTCGGCCGGTTCCGCGACCTACTACGACTACTTCGGCGCGGCTGCCGGGGAGCGGGGCAAGGGCTATTACAGCTACGACCTCGGTACCTGGCATGTGATCGTGTTGAACAGCGCGCAGTCGCTCACGCCGGGATCCGCCCAGGAGACCTGGCTGCGGGCGGACCTGACCGCGAATAACAAGGTCTGCTCGTTAGCCATGTTTCACGTACCCCTGTTCACCTCCACGTCGTCCCAGTACAACCCGGCGGTCAAGTCGGCGTGGGACGATTTGTACGCAGCAGGGGCGGAGCTCATCATCAACGCGCACGCCGAGGTGTACGAGCGCTTCGCGCCGCAGACGCCAGGCGAGGTCCGGAACGACACGACGGGGATCCGCCAAATCACGGTCGGCACGGGTGGCATCAGCACAAACGCGTTCGCGACCATTCGGCCCAACAGCGAGCTGCGCAGCTCAGGGACGTACGGCGTTTTGAAGCTCGTCCTCGGCGCGGGACAATACAGCTGGGAGTTCATCCCCATTGCCGGCCAGACGTTCCGGGACTCCGGCACCGGGACCTGTCACGGGACGGAAGCGCCCGTCAACCAGGCGCCGATCGCGGTTCCGGGTGGGCCGTACCCCTCTGAAGGCGCTGTGGCCTTCAATGGTGCCGGCTCGAGCGACCCCGACAACAATCTGCCGCTGACGTACGCGTGGACGTTCGGTGACGCGACGACCGGCACGGGTGCCACACCGACCCACACCTATGCTGCCGACGGCCAATACACCGTCGGCCTGACGGTCACCGACGGAAAGGGGTTGGCGGGGACCACCGTTACGACGACCGCGACGATCGGCAACCAGGCGCCCGTCGTGAACGTCGGGCCCGATGCGACGGCCTTCCCGGGCACGATCTTCCAGTTGACCGCGAATTGGAGCGATCTGGGCGCGAACGATGCGCCATGGAACTACACGATCAACTGGGGTGACGGGACTAGCGAGAGCGGCACCAAGAGCGACCAGAGCCCGGTGACCGGAGGGCACGGCTACGGCACGCCGGGCACGTACACCGCCAGCGTCACGATCACCGACAAAGACGGCGGCGTCGGCTCCGACGACTTGATCGTCACGGCCAGCACGAGTGCCATCATGGTGGGCGCGGGGAACATCTCCGCGTGCTACAACGACCGAGATGAAGCGACGGCGCAATTGATCGATGCCATTCCGGGCCAGGTGATCACGCTGGGCGACAATGCATTCCCGGACGGCTCCAACACCGACTACGCCAATTGTTATGCCCCAACGTGGGGCCGCCACAAGGGGCGCACGCGGCCGGTGGTGGGGAACCACGAGTATCAGACGCCGGGAGCAGCCGGCTACTACGCGTACTTCGGGAGCGCCGCTGGGGAAGCCGGCAAGGGTTGGTACACGTATACGCTCGGCCCGTGGCGTGTGATCGTCCTGAACGATCAGGTCCCCTTCGATGTGGGATCGGAGCAGTACGCCTGGCTCGGGACTGTCCTGAGCACGATGACGGAGCCGTGCACGGTCGCGATGTGGCATATCCCGATGTGGCTATCGTCGAACACCGCGGGCTACACGGTGAACCCGACCCGCAAGATATTGTGGGACCGGTTGTACGAAGCCGGTGTCGACCTCGTCTTGAACGGTCACCAGCACCACTACGAGCGCTTCGCGCCGATGACGCCCGACGGCGTCGCGGATAACGGCACCGGGATCCGTGAGATCAACGTGGGCACGGGCGGCGAGAGCATCGTCCTCCCGACGGTAGGGATCCATCCCCTCAGCGAAGTGCGCGCCGCGCCGTTTGGCGTGATCAAATTGACGTTGAATGCCAACAGCTACGCATGGGAGTTCGTTCCGATCCCCGGTCAGACCTTTACCGACGCCGGGACCACGAACTGCCACGGAGCGCCGGACCTCAACAACACGCCGCCCACCGCCCGACCGGGCGGGCCATACGCGTCCGAGAATCCGACGATCACGTTCGACGGCAGCGCGTCGAGCGATCCGGAGAACCAGGTGCCCTTCACGTACTCCTGGAACTTCGGCGACGGGAGCACGGGCAGCGGCGTGAATCCCACACACACATACGCCGGCAACGGCGTGTACACCGTCGGTCTGACGGTGACGGACAACCGCGGGGGCGTGAGCGCGCTCGCGACCACGACGGCGACCGTGAGCAACGTTGCTCCCACGGTCAGCGTCAGCGGGAACGCCTCGGTCCCCGTGGCGGCCATGTACGCGGTCACCGCGACGTTCACGGATCCGGGCGGCGTCGGCGACGCCCCCTTCAACTACACGATCGAATGGGGTGACGGCACGAGCGAGTCGAGCCCGAAACCCGACATCAGCCCGATCACGGGGAGCCATGGGTACGCGGCGGAAGGCAGCTACGTCATTCGCGTCAGCGTCACCGACAAGGATGGCGGGACCGGATCGGCGACCAAGTCGATCACCGCGACGGCACCGGTGCTCCTCGCGGCGGGCGACATTGCGGACTGCGATCGCACGGGCGACGACCAGACGGCCACATTGCTCGACGGCCAGGAAGGCGTGGTCGCCGCGTTGGGGGACAACGCCTATATCGACGGCACGATCGCGGAGTACACCAACTGCTACACGCCCACCTGGGGGCGCCACAAGGCGCGCACGCGACCCACGTCTGGCAACCACGACTACAACACGCCGAACGCCACGGGTTACTACCAGTACTTCGGCGCGGCGGCCGGTGACCCCACCAAGGGCTATTACACGTACACGCTGGGCACCTGGTACATCATCGTGCTCAACAGTCAGATCGACATGTACGTCGGGTCGCCGCAGGAAGCGTGGCTGCGTCAGGAGCTGCAGGCGCACACCAACCAGTGCGTCCTCGCCTACTGGCACTATCCCCGGTGGACGACGATCCTGAACCGGACCACGCTCGATGCCGTCAAGCCGTTGTGGGACGCGCTGTACGAGTATGGCGCCGACGTGATCCTCAACGGGCACGACCACGCCTATCAGCGCTGGCTGCCGCAGACGCCCGCCGGTGCGGTCGACAACGCATACGGGATTCCGGAGTTCGCGGTCGGCACGGGTGGCGGCGAGGGGCTCTACCAGTTCGGGCCCACCGCGCCGAACACGGCCGTCCGCAACAACCAGACGTTCGGCATCATCAAGATGACGCTGCGGAACGGCTCCTACGACTGGCAGTTCCTCCCGGTCGCGGGGCAGACCTTCACCGACGCGGGCACCGCGTCGTGCCACACTCCGCCGGCGTCGACGAACCTGGCGCCGAATGCCAACCCCGGTGGGCCGTACACGGGCGAGAACGCGGTGACGTTCAATGGCTCGGGCTCGAATGACCCCGACAACAACGTGCCGCTGACGTATGCCTGGGACTTCGGTGACGGCTCCACGGGTACCGGCGTCGGTCCGTCGCACACGTACGCGGCGCCGGGCGTCTACACCGTCACGCTCCGCGTCACGGACAGCAAGGGGAAGCTCTCGGCGCCCGCGACCACCACGGCGACGATTGCCAACGTGGCGCCGACGGTCAACGCCGGTGCCGACGATGCGGTCGGGATTAGCCAAGTCTTCAATCTCAACGCCACCTTCACGGACCCGGGCGGGACGGCCGATTCACCGTGGGACTACACGATCACCTGGGGCGACGGGACGAGCGCGAGTGGGACCAAGACCACGATCGCCCCGATCACGGGGGGCCATGCGTATTCCGCGTTCGGCGACTACGTCGTGCGTGTGACCGTGACGGACAAGGACGGTGGCGCTGGGTGGGACGAGCTCACGCTGCACGTCAGCGACAGCCAGGTCCTCGTCGGCGCGGGGGACATCGCGCGCTGTGATGCGACCCGCGACGAGGCAACTGCCGCGCTGCTGGACACGATTCCCGGGACGGTGTTCACGATCGGGGACAACGTGATCGAGAGCGCGAACAATGGGGCGCCCGATTTCAACGGCTGTTACGACCCGTCGTGGGGCAGGCACAAGGCGCGCACCAGGCCGGCGCTGGGACATCGCGAGGGCTTCTCGGCGGGCTCGGCGACATACTATGATTACTTCGGCGCGGCCGCGGGCCCACGGGGGAAGGGCTACTACAGCTACGACCTGGGGACTTGGCACGTGGTCGTCTTGAACAGCGCGCAGTCGATGGCCTCAGGCTCGGCTCAAGACCTGTGGTTGCGGGCCGACCTCGCGGCGAATCCCAAGCAATGCACGGTGGCGATGTTCCACGTGCCGCTGTTCACGTCCACGTCGTCGCAATACAATGTGGCGGTCAAGCCGGCGTGGGATGCATTGTACGCGGCGGGGGCGGAGTTGATCATCAACGCCCACGCGGAAGTGTACGAGCGGTTCAAGCCGCAGACGCCCGCCGAGCTGGCGGACGCCGCAACCGGGATACGCCAGATTACTGTGGGCACCGGCGGCATCAGCCACAACGGATTCGGCGCGATTCGTCCCAACAGCGAAGTGCGGGACGCGGTGACGTACGGGGTGCTCAAGCTGACCCTCAGTGCCGGGAGCTACACTTGGAAGTTCATCCCGATTGCCGGGCAGACCTTCACGGATGCCGGCTCGGGGGTGTGTCACTAACGGGGGTGCGATGACGTCTTTGCGACGCTTTGGAAGCGTTGCGCTCGTCGGGGCAGTGGCCGCGTGCGCGAGAAACGTCACGGGGCCCCCGCCGCCGCCCGGGACCCACGTCGGCTTCTACGCGGCCCCCACGGGCTCGAGCTCGGCCGACGGCAGCGGGACCGATCCCTGGGACCTGCAAACCGCGCTGCACGGCGGCGGCCGGCAGATCCACGCGGGCGACACGCTCTGGCTCCGGGGCGGGACCTACTTTGCCCCGGTCTCCAGCAACCTCACTGGGTCGGCTGGACAACCGATCATCGTGCGGGGATACCCCGGTGAGCGGCCCATCATCGATGGGAAGAACCTCGCCACGGGCAGCCAGATCGAAATCCTTACCGTGGACGGGTCGTACACGATCTATCGGGACTTCGAGATTACGAACACGTCCACGGATCGAGCCAACGGGCGTCATGCTGGCGTGTACCTGCGGAATGGCACCAACGTCAAGCTCGTCAACTTGATCATCCACGACACTGGGATGGGCGTGTACGCGGAGCAGCAAACGTCGGGGTGCGAGATCTACGGCCTGATCATTTACAACGGGGGCTGGGAGACCGCGATCCGCTCGAACGGCCACGGCATGTACCTGAAGCAGACCGCCAGCGGGCAGAAATTCATCCGCAACAACATCATCTTCAACTCGTTCGGGCTCGGCATCCACGTGTACACCGACGCCGGAACGGGCGCACTCAAGAACATGACGTTCGAAGACAACGTCGTTTTCAACAGTGGCACGCTCTCAACCTTCCCGAGCGCTAACGTCCTCATCGGCGGCGAGGAAGTGGCCGACGGCATCACCTTCCAGGACAACACCACATACTTCTCCCCCGGCGTCGCGTCCACCAACGTGCGCGTGGGGTACCTGAACGTCGCGAACGGGGCGGTGATCTTTGCTCGCAACTACGTCGTCGGCGGTGTGCCGACGTTCGAGACCGGGTACTGGAATTCGGTCACGGCGACGAACGACACGCTCTTCGGGTCTGCGCGCGTCGTGCGCGTGCGCGAGGCGGATCTCACTGGCTACAGCTGGACGGGAAACCGCTACTTCCGCGACACGACCGCGACCGCATGGCAGTACAATGGCACCGATTACACACTCGGAGGCTGGCGCACCGCCGCGGGCATAGGTGGCTCTGATCTGGGGCTTGGAACAACGCCGGCCGTCGCGCGCGTCTCAGTTCAGCCCAATGCATACGAGCCGGGGCGCGCGACAATCGTCGTGTTCAACTGGGGAGGCGCTGCGTCGGTGCCCGTTAACGTTTCCGGCGTGCTCACCAACGGCGATCTGTACGAGGTGCGAAACGTGCAGGAGTGGTTCGGGAGCCCAGTGGCGAGCGGGACCTACAGTGGCGGCACCATCACGATTCCGCTTGCCGCGGTGACCCCGCCAGCGCCGATCGGCGGCTCCCCCGTCACGCCCCTCACGACCGGGCCCGCGTTCAACGTGTTCGTCGTGAGACGGCTCCCACACCCGCTGGCCTAGCTCCGGTAGCGGTCCATCACGCGCTCGATCGCCCACGGAAACACGTGGACGAAGAGGCGCTCCCGGTTCGCGTACGCCGCCAACCGGTCTCCCACCGATTGCAAGACGTGCAGCGCCGACGGGCTGCGCGCGGCTGTTCGCTGCAACAGCTCAGCCGCCAGCCCCGTGACGTATTGCGCGCGAGTGCGGCGCCCGAGGACCGGGCGCGACGGTGCGGCGGGGTGTTCGTCGAGCCACGCCAGAAAGTCGCTCGTCGAGTCGCGCGACAAGAACTGACCGTGATAGTAGAAATGCACCGACGCCGCGTTCTTGCGTTGCCCAAACGCGCCCCGCGGCACGCCCGCTTCCTCGACTAAACGACGGCAGATGGGGCGCGTGTAGCTCCCCCCAATGTCCCACGGCGCCAGCTCTGGTGAATGCGCCAAGGCATGCACATCGCGGATCTGGCGCACGCCCAGGAACGCGACCGGAAGGTGGATGAAGCCGGCCCACAGCCGGTACTCGGTCAGCGACAACCCCGACTGGTCGCCGCGCACGATGTCCGGGCTCAGCGCTCGCGTGGCCGCATCCCACATCTTGTCGCCATGGAAACCGGTCACCAGGACGCGGCCGCGCAGCAACGGCTCGGCGGCCCGGAAGTACACGTCCTCTCCCTTCCCATCGCCCGCGAGGAAGGGGAGCTCGGGAGCCGCGCCGGTTTGCCACCCGTCGCGCGAGAACGACCGCACCGTGAGTCCCAGCGCGGCACCGACGTCCGCCCCGCTATCGGGCTGGCCGGAGCGCGCCTCGGTGAAGGTGATCACTTCGCGAAGCCCATGGCGACGGGTCAGAGCGGCGACTGCCGCCGAGTCGTATCCCGAGGAGACGGTGCCGAGGAATTCGTAGCGGACCGGCCGCGCCGCGACGCCCATGTTCTCCGCGAGCCGGGCGAGCGCGCCGTCAACAAACGCGGTGTAACCCGCGAACGACGTCAGGTCCCGTCGTGGATTGGGTTTCGGCACGTCTGTCAGGCGCGCCCCGTCCCAACGGATGTTGTTGAAGTAGACCAGACGCACCGGCTCGGCGGACGTCGGGATGACGCGCTGGTGACGCCGCAGGCCGCGCGTGATCGTGCGAAAGGCGTGGGAGTACCCGCGGTAGCCGACGTCGAGCTTGGCGCCGCTCACCGCGAGCAGGCACGCGAGCGAGTTCGAGACCCAGGTATCATCGCCGCGCTCAAACGCCTGGAGGCGGTCCACGGTCGACGCCGAGCTCACGAAGGTCAGTCCGTGGTCGCGGCGACGCGCGCCCGACCCGAAGACGACATCCGTGGTGTCGAAGGCGCCATCGTCGTACGGGCCATCCCAGATGACCTCGCCGAACCAGTCGGGCGTCGCCGCGACGTCTGCGCCGTGCACGACCTCGATCTCCGATGCGCCACGCCGGCAGTGGGCGATCCAGGCGCCCGGCGGCCAGTTGGCGTTGAGGCGGTAGCAGAGGTGGAGCGTCATGCCAGGTCGAACGCCCGCATCCACATTTCCAGCGACAACACCCGGAACAGGCCGAGGTACGCCTCGGTGTTGGCCTTTTCGGCCTGCGGCGAACGATACCAGCGGCGCAGCGCGGCGACGTCCACGAAGCGCTCCACGCGCATCCGATCCTCGATCAACGCCGTGACCTGCGGCCGCAGCTCGGTGGTGAGCCACGTGCGGTCGGGCGCGGCGAAGCCGAGCTTGCTGGTCCGATTCTGAATCAGCGCCGGCAGCTCGGGCCGCGCCGCCTCGCGGATCGCGTACTTGCTCCAGCCGCGCCGCACCTTTAGATGATCGGGGAGCGAGATCCCCATCTCGACGACGCGGTGATCGAGGAGCGGCACGCGCGCCTCGAGCGAGAAGGCCATCGAGGAGCGGTCCTCCATCCGCAGCAGCATCGGCAGCGTATCGGTGACGATGTCGTCCACCTGGATCTGCTGCATCAGGGTTCCCGTTCGGCCCGGGCTCTTGCTGCCACCCAGGGCATTGCGCCACCAGCGCGTCGCGGGCGTGCTTTCCCCGCCCACTGCCTGCCGCCAGTCGGTCCGCAAGATCGATTGCAGGAGTGAATCGACGCCCAGCAGGCGCCGCAGCGAGGTCGGCAGATAGCGGTAGCCCTGACGGATGTCCAGGACGTACTTATCCCCCTGTTTCAGCGCCGCAGCGATCTCGCCCGCGAGCGTCGGTAGCCGCCCCGCCTTGAGCAGCGAGGCAAAGTAAGCGTAGCGGAACTTGGCGTAGCCGCCGAACACCTCGTCGCCCCCCTGGCCGTCCAACAGCACCTTCACGCCGGCTTCACGCGCCGCCTTCATCACGCTCCACTGGGCGTAGTAGCTGAACCCTCCAAAGGGCATGTCCTGATGCCACGCCATGCTCGCGAAGTCGTTCCAGAAATCGCTCGCCGTCGGGAACACCAGATGCGGGGTGGCGCCGGCGGCCTTGGCGACGGCCAGCGCGTATTGCCGCTCGTCGAACGCGGGATCGCTCCAGCACGACGTGAACGTGTCGAAGCGGTCGCCGACGGCCGTGGCGGCGTCGGGTTGCTCGTGCCAGACCTTGCCGATGAGCCCCACCACCGTGGACGAGTCGATGCCGCCGGAGAGGCAGCTGCCGGCGTGCACGTCGCTGATCAGATGGCGGCGCGTCGCGTCGAGCAGCAGCTCGCGCAGTCCCTCGATCTTCGTGGCGTCGGAGGTCCCGTTCGTGTGGTTCGGCTCGAGCGTCCAGTAGCGGCGGATCTCGAGCTGCCCCGCGGCGACATCGTACCGCAGCCAATGCGCCCCCGGCAGCGATTTGACGCTCTTGAAGACGGTCCGCTCGCCGTAATCGCAATTGCTGTGAATCAGGAAGCCGAGCGCCGCGTCGTCGTCGAGGATGCGATCCTGCTCGGGGACCGCGAGGAGCGCCTTGATTTCGGAGCCGAACCGCAGCCAGCCGCCGGCCGCCGAGTAGTAGAAGGGCTTGATGCCGAGGCGGTCGCGCGCGCAGAAGAGGCGGCCCCGGGGCGCGTCCCAGATCGCGAACGCGAACATCCCCTGGAGCCGCGGCAGCACGTCCTCGCCCCAGGCGAGGTAGCCCTGCAGCAGGACCTCGGTGTCGGTGCGCGTCTCGAAGCGACAGCCGCGGCCTTCCAGCTCGGCGCGCAGGTCGCGGTAATTGTAGATCTCGCCGTTGAAGACGATCCAGGTCTTGCCGCCGTCGACGGTGAGGGGCTGCAACCCGCGATCCGACAGGTCGATGATCGCGAGGCGCCGGTGGCCGAGGCCCACGCGTCCCTCACCGGCCGCCGCCGCCTGGGAGACGAAACGACCGTCGACGACGAAGCCCTGGCCATCGGGGCCGCGGTGCGCGATCGCGTCCGTCATCCGTTGGAGCACGTCCAGCGGGACGCGCGCGCCGGCTGGCGCGACGATACCTGTGATGCCGCACATTAGCTGTCAGTCTCCGGTGCTGGCGCGGTTGCGTTCGCGAGGCGGCGACGCCAGGCCGCGGCCGCGGAGTGGTACACGCCAATCACGCGCTGGGTGAGCAGGCGTTCGTCGAGTTGCGCGACCGCTGCGGCGCCGTTCACGCGGGTCCCGCGCCGCAGCACGCGTTCGAGCGCGGCCGCGATCGTCTCGACGCGATCGTCAGGGCACAGCTCGCACCCGTCGACGTCCGCGAGGCGGTGCGCCACGTCGCCGACCGGCACGGACACGACCGGGAGATCGCAGGCGAGGGACTCCTTCACGGCGTTGGGCGACCCTTCCTGAAGAGACGTGAAGACGAGGGCGTCGGCGGCATTCATCATCAGCGGGATCTGCGTGTGAGGCACCTGCCACCCCACGAGCATCTCGACGGGCAGACGCTGGTTCAGGCGGCTGACCGCGGCCTGGGCGAGGGCGAAGCGCTTGCGCGCCAGATGCGGATTCCCGACGAACAGCACGCGACGCCGATCGGACGAGAGGCTCAGGGCCTGAAGCGCCTTGTCCTTCGGGACGGGCCGGAACAACTCCAGGTTCAGCCCCGAGGGAATCACGTGCACGGGCGCCGGCAGGGGTCCGAGCAGATTGCCCAGGTGGGCGGAGACGACGATGACGGCGTCGGCCCGGCGCGCCACGAAGCGCGAGAGCGCGGGCATCACACGGCCGATGGCGGTGTGCTTGCCGTGGTCGTCGCTGAGCTCGCCTTCGACGTCGTCGCCGCGGTACGTCACCACGAGCGGCCGTGAAGAAGGGAGCGTAACGAGGCCGCTCTGGCCGAACTGCGCGTGCACGACGTCGTGCGAGCCCTTGCGCAGACGGCGCCGTACCTCGAGCCAGGCACGGGCGTAGCGGTGCGGCATCTTGCCGCCCTTGAACTCGAGCACGTCGACGTCGACCCCGGCGGCGCGCAGGAACTCGGCCTGACGCACAATGAAGTGCGCCGTGCCCCCCCACTTTTCACGCGGCCACTCGCACGTGACCATCAGGATTCGCAACGGTCGCGCGCTCATGCGGCGTGCCTCGGTTGCTGGCTCGGCAGCTGGCGCACCCAACCGGACGCAAACGTCAGGGCCCAGAGGAAATCGACGGCCCCGACGCTCAACTCGGTCCGGCCGCCGGCGCGCGTGACGAGCTCGCGAATGACGCCGGCGTCGCACCACTCGAGCAGGGGATTGTCCGCTGCCAGCACGACGTCGTGCAGGAACGCCTGGAGCGGCGCCGACCCGAGTGTGCTGCGGTAGGACGGGGTGAAGCCGCTCTTCGCGCGGTACACCAGCGACGCGGGCAGATCGCGCGCGAGCATCGTCTTGAGCAAGGCCTTTTCCTGGCCGCCCGCGGTCTTGACGCCCCAGGTGACCGACGTGCTGGCCTGCACCAGCTCGGGCTCCAGGTAGGGGTAGATCGTGCGCACGCCGCGGCTGCGCAGCGGGTCGAAGGTCTTCGGGGCCATGCGGCCCGCGCACACCCACGCCAGGTCGAGGAGGCTCAACCGCTCCTCGGCAGAAGCCGACTCGCCGAACGCATCGATTTCCTGTCCCAGGCGCTCCGACAGGCCGGCGCGGAACTCTGCCGGGACGTCGAACGCGATGCCGTCGAGCGCACTGTGCGCCATCACCGCGGGTCCCATGCGCATGCGGGTGCTCTTGCGGACGAAACGCAGTGCCCGCTCGAGATACGTGTTGCGCCGCCACAGCCGCAGCCAGCGGTAGGCGGCATCGCCGGCAGTGCGGAACACGCGGGGCATGTCGAACACCGCCTGGTAGCGGCGGTACCCGGCCGAGAGACCAAACGCGCCATCGGCGCCGGTGCCTTCGAGCGCCGCCACCGGCCTCGTGCCTCCGCCCGAGAGGGCGGCGTGCACCAGCACGTTGGTCGGCAGCGCGGACAGATCGCCGAACGGGAACGCGTAGTCGGCGGCGAAACGCCCCAACACGTCGGTCAGGCGGGTCTCGTCATGTCCCACGCGCTCGCAGGCGAGCTTCAAGTGTGACGCCACGCGCAGCGCGTGCGCGGCCTCCGGATCGGACGGACTGAAGGCGTAGTTCAGGAGCTGCAAGTCGCGGCGCCCGAGTCGCGCGGCGCGCGCGGCGAGCAGCGCCGAGTCGACCCCGCCGCTGAAGAAGAGCAGCGCGTTCGCCGGCAGTGAGCCGATCAACCGGTCGAGCACCTCCGCCACGCGACGCTCCGCGAGCGCGCCATCGGCGGTGGGCGAGGCGTCGGGAACGAAGTCCCGCTTGGCCGTGATCGTGGCGGCGTCGACGCGGTACGTGTGGCCTCCGGCGAGCCGGGTGACGCCGCGGAGGACCGTGAACGGCGGCGGCGTCGAGCCGTAGAGCAGCAGCGCATACACGCCCACGGGATCGAGCGCCGCGCCGGTCAGCGCCGCGCAGAGCCGCAGGTCGTCGGTCAACACACGCCCGCGGAACGCCGTGAGGGCGTAGCAGTGCTGCGGGCTCGCCGGGGGCACCCGGACCTCGAAGGCCGTCCCCTGTGCCGCGGCCAACGTGACCCAATTGGCGGAGCCGGGCAGGGCCCCATCGGGGCCGATGCGGGCGATCGCGCGCGCCGTGCCCGGGGCGGTCGGCACGGTTTGCACCGACACCTCGCAGCCGAGCCAGCGGGCATGAGCGGTCACGACCGCTTCCCAGGTGGTGCGACCCGATTCGGGTCCCACGTAGGCGCTGAAGAACATCGTCACGCGTCCACCGACTGCGGTGTGGCGACCGATCGGGCGGGAACAGGCGGACGTTCGGCACGAGGACTCGGCAGGAGGTCGTGCGGCGGTCCGGACGCGCGTACGCCCGCTCGGGCGACGGCGGGGGCCGGACGGTCGGATCCCACGAGGTCCGCGTACACGAGCGCCGGGAGGTTCACGCCGGCGCGGGCACCGAGCTGGTGCCAACCGGTGAACCACGGCGCGACGCGCAGCAGCCGGAGGCTGCCGTCAGGGCCGCGCTGGAAGTCGATGCTCGCGACGCCGCGGAGCTTGACCTTCTGCACGATCGACCGGCCGGTGTTCTGCACGTCCGCGTCATGCGTCGTTTCCAGTGCCGTGCCGATCTGCCGGGCGGTGAACTCGCCCGCGATCTTGCCCTGCTCGTCGACGTAGACGTGGTAACTCTCAACCGGAGCGTCAGCGTCGGCGGCCGTCACCGGGAGGGCGCGGCTCGCTGCAGGCACGACGAACCGGAACGCCTGGCTCAACCGTTCCCGATGGCGCGTCACGAACGCCAGCTGGCTCTCGCTGCTGTAGAACAACGCCGGAGGCTCCGGTTGGGCCCAGCCGCAGCGGAGCAGGTCATCGACGGGCTCATCAGGGCTGAGACGCGTCACCACGGGGATCCGCGCCAGGCCGAGTGTCCGAGTGATGGCTTCGTCGCCCCCTCCCATCACGAGGGCTACCGCGCGGCCTTCCTCGTCTCCCTTGCTGAAGACGCGCGGGAGCGCGCGGCTCAACCGCCCGCGTAGCGCCTGCTGCCAGCCGTATAGGCGGGCCGCCGTGTCGCGCAGGCGGGTGAGGGCGGGAGTGCGACTCCGCACCCAGCGCGTCTTACTGTGGTCGAGGGTGGCACCGAACTTCGCCTTGAAGTCGCCCAGGCCCATGAAGTCGAACGTCTCGCAGCCGCGCTCCAAGGCCCGCGTCATCACGGCCCAGGTGAGCAGCTCCGTGGCGCGGTACCAGCGGTACCGGGTGCTGTGCGCCCAGCTCCACAGCAGCAGCTCCTTGCCCTCGGTCGCGAAGATGCCCGAGGCGATGACGGTCGCGCCGTCGGCGAGCGAGGCCGTCACGGCGATCAGCCGCCCGGCATCACGCGCATGGCGGAAGGTCTCGCGCACGCGGTCGATGCCGAAGGGGATCGCGTTGCCGCCGCGCACGTACACGTCGCGCAGCTGTGCGTAGTGCAGCTCCACGAACGTATCATCGTCGACGAACTTCACCTGGATGCCGAGCCGCTGCGCGCGCTTCAGGTTGCGGCGGGCGCTGTCCTTCAGCGCCTTCAGCTGACGCGTTTCGTCGCCCGGATAGAGCGGCGCGCGGTAGGTGGGCACCGACTCGCCGCGGAAGCCGAGCTGTGCCATCGCGTCCGAATCGAGGGAGCCGCACAGCATCTCGATGTGGTCGACGCCATAGCGCTCTTCGAGGGCCGGGAGCAGCGCGCCGATCAGCTGGCTCGTCGTGACGCGCGCCGGGTCGAAGAGGGGCCCCATCCCGCCGGTCTGCCAGCCGGGCAGGGGCGAGCCGAACAGCGTGAGCGGGCCGACCTTGGTGAGGAGCCCGGGCAGACATCCGACGACCTCGCCATCGACCGTCCACACGAGGAAGAGCGGACGGCCGCTGCCCACGGCCGCGAGCGACTCGATCCACGCGAACGTGTGCTCCACGCGCGGCTGTGGGAACTTGCGCAGCAAGTCGTCCCAGCCGGTGCGCTCGGCCGCGGTCGCTTCGCGCAGCTCAAGATTCATCGGCGTGGGTCCGCGCGGCGACATAGCGCCGATAGAGGGAAGGCAGCGCTCGGCTGGCGGCGACGCGGAGCCGGCGCATTGCCAACGCGCCGCGCCAGCCTTCGAGGCGCGCCATGGCGGAGACCCGTTCGCGCGAGTGGCCCGCCTTCACGACGAAGCGCCCCAGGATCCGGCAGCCCTGCACCATGCGGGGCCGGGGATCGGGATCGGACGTGAAGAGATACGCGTACCCGGCCTCCGCGGCGGTCCGCAGCACGAGGGCATTTATGTCGCCGCCGGGGACCGACGCCGCGACGCAGGGCTCGCCCAGCAGGTCGCTGAGGCGCGCGCGGCTCTCCGTCCACTCTTCGGCCATCCGCGCGGGACTCAGGTCGCGGAAGATATCGGGATGCGTGTGCGAGTGACTGCCCACCAGATGTCCCTGCGCGCGCAGCTCGCGCACGCCGGCCGCATCGAGGAAGGTGCGACTGCCCATCATCCCCGTGACGATGAAGAAGTGCCCGCGCCACCCGTGCCGCAGCAGCGTCTCGCCGATGTATGGCGCGCTGGCGCCACCATCGTCGAATGTCAACATGAGGTGGTCACCGCGCGGTGGGCCGTTCCAGTCCACCTGGTACGCGAGCGTGGGCCGCGGCGCCGACGACAATGCCCAGAGGTGGTCGTCGAAATCACGGCACCCGAGCTTGTACGCCCAGGCGGCGGCGCGCTGGAATCCCGACGACGTACGGTCATCGGTGACGTCGTGGTAGCCGAGCGCGGCGATGCGCAGGGCAGTCATCGCGAGAGCGGCACGGCGGCCGCGGTTGTCTGTGACGGTGTCCCGGCCGGCCGCGCCCAGCGCACGAGGCCGCGCAGGAACCCCCAGCCGTAGCTCAAATGCACGACCGGGAAGACGACGGCCAGGGCGAGTGCGGCGCGAACGCCGAGCCGCTTCACCTGGGCCGCGGCCGCGCCGAGCGTGGCGACGCCGTACAGCGCCGCAAGGGCCGCTCCCAACACCCGGGCGGCCCCGAGCCAGGGCGCGAACCCTAGGGCCAACCCGAGTGCGAGCGTGAACGCCGGCGGCGCGAGCTGGCGCAACGTCATCACGCGGCCGACCTTGCGCGCCACGAGCGGCTTGTAGAGGCCGTACTGATAGAACATGCGCGCGACCTGCGCCAACGATTCCCGGGCGTAGTAGTGCGCCTTCACGCTGGGGACGAGGAGGATCCGGCCGCCCCGGGCGAGGAGGCGATGATTGAATTCATCGTCCTGGTTGCGCACCAGGTGCTCGTCGAACCCGCCGATCCAGCTGAACACCGAGCGACGCCAGCAGCCGAACGGGACGGTATCGACCCACTGCGGAGTGTTCGCGCCTACGCGGAACTGCGAATTGCCGACGCCGAAGGGATGCGACAGTGCGGCGGCAATGGCGCGCGCCGTCGGCCCCTCGTTGGCGGGCAGGGTCACCAGCACGCCGCCGACGTTGTCGGCCCCCATCGTCTCCAGGGCGTCCACGAGCCCCGGCAGATACTCCGGCGGGTACGTCGCGTGGGCATCCATGCGCGCGATCACGTCGCCCCGCGCTTCCTTGATGCCGATGTTGAGGGCAGCCGGCGCGGTGCGCCCGGGATTCGACAGGATGCGGATCGCGGCGCTCGGATGGCGCGCGGCATAGGTCTCGGCCAGGGCGCGCGTCCCGTCGTCGCTCTCACCATCCACGAGCAGCACCTCGAAGTGATTGCGCGGATACGCCGTCGCGAGAATCGAATCGAGGCACGTCGTCAGGTACCGCGCCTCGTTGCGGCACGGCACGACGATCGACACGACGGGAGGCGTGGTCATGCGCGTGCCAACCACGGCGGCGTGAGCGGGACGGCCTCGGGAACCGCCGCGGGTGCCTCCCCGGCGCCGGTGGCGGCGGCGTATCCGCACACCAGCCAGAAGAGCTTGCTCGCGAACGGGTTGCCGCTCATCGCGCCTACCAAGTGCATGGCGAGGAGGGCCAGCGCCGTGTTGCCGTGGGGTCCCCGTCGCCCGAGCCACCCCAGGCGCACCACAATGCCGAGCGCGATGAAGAAGGGGATCGCCCCGAGAATGCCGGTGGTGGTCAGGACTTCGAGGACGAGGTTATGCGCGTCGCGTGTGAGCTTGTTGCGCTCGGCGATGCGCTGAGCCAGCTCGTACTGATTGTTGACCTGGCCCCACCCGGTCCAGGGCTTTTCCAAGAACATCTGCCACAGCGTGGGGAAGAGGACCTCGCGGCCCGCCATCGTGCCCGTCTCCGCCGTGTCGACAAACCGGTTGCGCATCACCTCGGTCTGCATGGCCATCACGGCGAGGAATGCAATCGTCGAAGCGCCAACCAACGCGTTGCGCACCACCGCCCACAGGCTGCCGGCGCGGCCGACCGCGAATACCAGCAGGCCGATGGCGAGCGCGAGGAGGCCGCCGCGGGAGCCGGTGTCGATGATCGCGATCCCCAGGCCGCCAATCGCCGCCAGCGCCAGCCATTTCAGCCGGCGGGGCGCCTTCGGGTGGGCGAACATGAGCCCCACGACCACCACGAGGCCGGTCGCGAGGAGCTTGGCGCTCCAGTTCGCGTTCTGGCCGAAGGCGGTGATGCGTTCGCCGCCCGTCCACACGGTCTCGCCGGTGCGTCCGACGCCGATGAAGGGGAGAGCGGCCCGGATGACGCAGGCGACGGCGAACGACCACAATGCGGCACGGGCTGCCGTGTCGTGCCGGAGGACGTTCGACAACGCCCAGAAGAACAGGATCGCCTGGATGAAGAGAATGATGTCCTGGGCCGTCTCCGCCAGGCTGGTCCAGCCGTTCAGGGCGAGCGCGACGCCCATCGTCCACATGAAGGCGCCCAGCCACCAGATGGCTGCCGGAATCCGACTGAAATAGCAGACGCGTGGCTGGAACAGCGTCGTCAGGAGAAACAGCGACGTCGTCATCGTCGTGGTCTCCCAGCGGAACGTGCGCAGGGGGAACTCGAACGGAAACGACGCCATGCACAGGCAGAGCGCTGCGATGACGATCGGGTGCACCCGCTCCGGCTTGGGGAGCGACCGTGGCGTCGGGGCGGCGTCGGCGATGTTACGCACCCAGGCCTCCCAGCGCTTCACGGACGCGTCGAGTCGCGGCAATCCGCGCGGCCGCGGGGAGGCCGAGCACGTAGGCGAGCGCGGCACCCAGGATGCCCGTCAGGAGCACACCCAAGCCCCACAGCACCCAGCTCCCCGCCAGCTCCCTCTCGCCGACGAAAGCCGCGAGCGCAAAGAGTGCGGCCATCGCCAGCGTCGGGCGCACGAGGCTCCGCAACGCGGTCACGCCTCCCGCCCAGCCCGCCTCTCCAAACGCCCGGGCCGCGAGCACCGGATACGCAACGCTCTGCACCAGACGGCCGAGAATGATGCCGAGGCAGAGCCCCGTGATCCCGTAGAAGCGGGTCAAGACGAGTGACGCAGCAATCGTGGTGACGGCTGCGACGGCCCCCACCACGACACGCTGCCGCGGCTTGAGCGTCGCATCGATGATGTAGGAGTCACACCGGATGAACGCGGTCTGCACCACGGCCACGACGAGCAGCAGATTCGCGAGCACGCCTGCGTATTGCTGGGAACCGACCCACAGCGAGACGAACGCTCGGTTCCAGACGAGCATCGCGGTGCCCAGCGCGGTGGCGGCCAACCACGTGATCCACAGCAGCTCTTTGCGCAGCGCGGCGGCTTGCTCGTGACGCCCCTGACCGATGACGCGGCCGAGCCCCGGCATCGCACCGAGAGTGCCCAGCACAAGGATCCCCATCGCCGTCCGAGAGGCGTACGCCGTCAGCACATACGGCGTCGCCGCGGCGGGACCGAGCACCAGGCTGAGAATCACGACATCACTGGCCACGAGCAGTTTGGCGATCAAATCGCCTACGGCGAGCCAGGCGCTGGTGCGCACTAGCCCGACGACCTCCGCCCGGCGCGGGCGCGCGACGCCGAACCACGGGACGTAGCGCCGCACCAGCAGCCAGAAGCACAGCGCGGTCACGGCGGCCAGCACCACCTGTCCGAGGCTCAAGCCGACCAGGCCGAGCCCGAGCGCGAGGGCTGCCACGGACAGCGCGCCGCCCACGATCTGCAGCGTCGCCTGAAGGCCCATGCGCTTGTAGCCCATGTTCGCGCCCTTCAGCACCGCTTCGGGGACGGCTGAGAGCGTCGCCAGAAGGAACTGGAACAGCAGCAACGCGGCGGCGATGCGCACCGGGCCAACGAGGCCCGGGGCAACCTTCGTGAGCGCCGGAGCCAGCCACACGAGGGCGCCCCCGGCGATGAGCGCGAGGGGCAGGAACAGCAGCCACACGACGAACGCGCTGCCGACGTAGCGGCGCTTGGTCTCGTCGTCGTCGACGGCAGCGCGGTTCGCGATCACCAGGCGCAGCGCGTCGGTCGGACGGCCGTCCGTGGCGGACAGATAGCCGAGCAGCTGGCCCAGGACCTGCCAGACGCCGAAGAGCACCTGGCCAAGGCCGCGGACCAGAATGGGCGTCACAATGAGGCCCACCGCGAGGCGCGCGGTGTAGTCGAGCAGCGATTGCGCCGCGTTGAGCGACGCGCGCCGCGTCAGGTTCGCGGTTTCGGCCACCGGCGCCACGGGAGCCACGGCGCTAACCACGGACGAGCTCCCGGGAGGCCGCCGGCACCTCGAGGATCTGCTGCACGATACGATCGGGCGAAAACTCGTCGGTGCGGAAGTCGCGCGTGCTGAGCATGCCGTAGCGACCCAGGTCCGCGAGGACTTGGTCAAACGCCGCGCGGTAATGCGTCGAGAACGCCGCGACCTGGGCGTCAGGGGCATTGGAGAGGACGTGCGCCTTGGCGCGTCCGCGCAGACGTCGCCCCAGCACGTCGTCGGACGCATCGAGCCGGACGACGCCGTCGAGCGTGGCCGCCCACAAACCGGCCACGTACGCGCGCCATGCCGCGGCGCGGTCGCCCGAGAAGATCGGGTGCCCGATCACCCGCAGCCAGGCGAGCGTGTACACGGCGCCTTCGTCCACCA
>Ga0137409_10001692_pt1 | contig 23896 bp, 20 predicted proteins | sample CZODoug1_16funga_FD_122059 | JGI IMG/M metagenome (GOLD analysis project Ga0137409, IMG submission 122059) | Vadose zone soil fungal communities from Angelo Coast Range Reserve, California, USA - CZODoug1_16fungal (Hybrid Assembly) | ecosystem: Environmental > Terrestrial > Soil > Vadose zone...
CACCGACGTGCTGGAGCTGGCGCGCCTGGTCCGGGCGCGCACCGGCGTGCTGTACAAGGTGCTGCCGACGGCGTTGTTCGCCGCGGCGATGCGGCCCTCGATCGCGCGGCGCGATCTCGAGGCCAGCATCGATCGTCTCATCGAGGAGCTCGCGGCGCGCCACGCCAACCTGGGCGTCACGAGCGGACGGCAGGCGGTCGAGGAGGCGGCCGAGCCGCTCGAGACGCGCGGCGTCATCGTCGCCGAGCGCGGGCGGTTCCGCGTGCGCGAGCGCACGGTGTTGCGGTACTACGCGCGCACCATCGAGCACCTCCTCGTGACGACCGGTCGGACTCACTGATGCTCGACAGCGTACCGAAAGCCTTTTTCCACCTCATCGCCCGAAGCAGCACACTGAAGAAGATGGCCTCGCGCTACGGGATGCGCCGGTCATCGAGCTTTGCGCGCCGGTTCATCGCGGGCGAGACGATTGCCGAAGCCATCGAGGCGGCGCGGGCCGTCGAGGCGCGCGGCCTGAGGATCACACTCGATCTGCTCGGCGAAAGCGCGACCAGTCTCGACGCCGCCGACGCCGCGACCCGCGAGTACGTGGCGGTGATCAACGCCATCGTCGAGTCCGGCATCGAGCGCAACCTCTCGCTGAAGCTGACGCAGCTCGGGCTCGACGTCGACAAGGCGAGCGCGATCGACAACCTGCGGAAAATCCTCGAGCGCGCCGGGCCCGCCGGCTTCTTCGTCTGGATCGACATGGAGAGCTCGGCGTACACCGAGGTGACGCTCGAAATCTTCGAGACGCTATGGCGCCACGGCTACGGGCGGATCGGCATCGTGCTGCAGTCGGCGCTCTACCGCACCGAGGAGCACGACGTCCAGCGCGTCAACGCGCTCGGCGCGCGCATTCGTCTGGTGAAAGGCGCGTACAAGGAACGGAAACACGTCGCGCACCGGAAGAAAGCGGACGTCGACGCGGCGTACGCGCGGGTGCTGAAGACGCTGCTCACCAGCGGCCACGACCCTGCCATCGCCACGCACGATCCGCGCATGATCGAGCTCGCGCGGCGATGGGCGCGCGCGCAGGGCGTTCCGCCCGAGCGATTCGAGTTCCAGATGTTGTACGGCATCCGCCGGGATCTGCAGGCGGCGCTCGTGAAAGAGGGGTATCGGGTCCGCGTGTACGTCCCGTTCGGACAACAATGGTTTCCTTATTTCATGCGCCGTTTAGGCGAACGACCGGCGAACGTCATGTTCGCCCTCCGGGGCATCCTTGGCGAAAGTAGGTAATTCGCTTCCAGGATTGCCCGGACTGCATCATTCGAATTCCCCCACCGAGGCAGTTGTTACCATCGCCAACACCCTCACGGGCGGCGATCTTCAGGCCCCCCTCCGACAACCCTAGAAGTGCTCAGCATTTAGGGCGAAAAAACCGCTCGCGGCACGGCTCTTGAACTCAACTGAACCGCACGGAGGCTGGCGGCGTCCATAACAGCAGGGACGCGCGGCAGGAGGAGCAGGAGGACATGGTCACCAACTACCCCCAGGCAATCGAATCGCACGAGGAGGGCATGCGGACGACGGTCGGGGACGAGAGCGTGGACAATTTTGGCCCTCGTATGATTGAACGGCTTCGCCAGATGTTCTGCGGGCTGCATGGCCACGACACCATGCTGCACTTCGAGCAGGATCGAATGTCCTTACGGTGCGTCTCCTGCGGCCACGAAACGCCGGGCTGGGAGTTGAATGAGACGCCGCCGACGGTGACGATTCGGGGTGACAGCCGTCGTCAGGCGCTCGCCCGGCCGCGCCTCGTAAGTGCCCGCCGGATCGCGTAGCGGAATCCGACAAGGGCCCAGAAATCGAGCATAACGCGCCGGGTCCGTCGTGCCTTCGCCGGCTGAAGGCGCGCGACCCGGGCGCGGAACCCTCCCGGATTATCCCATCCACTGCCTCACCAGCTCAGCCAGCGCATCTCGACACGTGACGATGTCCGCCACCGTGACGTATTCCTCCGTCGAATGGAGACCCGCACCGCCAGGGCCGAACAGGATGGACGGAATGTCTGCGTGTCCAAGCACGGCGGCATCGGTCCAGAAGCTGGCGCCTGCGATGCGCGGCTGACCGCCGACGAGCGTCAGCGCGGCAGACAGCGCCTGCGGAAGCGGGTGATTGGCCGGCACTTCATAAGCGGGCCGGCTGAACATCGCCGTAGCCGATCCACGAAAGGTCGTGTCTTCACGGCGGAGCGTTTCGAGAATCTGCCGGACCTCCTCGAGCGCCGTCGACTCCGGCTCACTCGGCAGCGTGCGCCGCTCCATCTGCAGCGTCGCGCGGTCGGGATAGCTACTGAGCTCGCGGCCGCCCTCGATGAACGAGGCATGCAGCGATCCGGTCCCGACGAGCGGATGCGGCCGACGGGCTTGAAGGGTCACATCGAGTGCCTCGAGCCGCGTCAGCACGCGTCCGAGACGCAGAATCGCATCCTCACCTTCGGCCGGCCGGCTGCCGTGCGCCGCTCTGCCCTCGACCACGATCTCGACCCAGGCGAACCCTTTGTGGCCGACGGCGATCGCCAGGTCGGTCGGTTCGGTGACCACGGCCGCGTCGGCGCGCCACGTCTTTACCAGCGCATCGGCGCCGATGCTCGAGTGCTCTTCGTCCACGACGGCGGCGACGATCAGCCGTCCGGACGCGAGCCCGCCCGCGGCGGCGACAGCGGCGGCGGCGGCCATCATCGCGGCGACGCCGCCCTTCATGTCCTGAGCCCCGCGACCGTAGAGCCGGCCGTCGCGTTCGAGCGGCGTGAACGGATCGGTCATACCAGCGACCCCGACCGTGTCGGTGTGGCCGCAGAACATCAGCGTGCGTCCTTTCGCTCGTCCCTCCAGCACGCCGACGACGTTCGGCCGTCCCGGCGCGACGGCTTCAACCGACACGTCGAGGCCGCTGCGGCGCAGATGCGCGGCGACGAGATCCGCAATCTGCTGCTCGCCGGGCGCGCCCGGGACGAGCGTGGGATTCACCGAGTTCACGGCGACGAGCTCGCGCAGCAGGCGAATCGCAGGATCCATGACGCAGTAGCTTACAGCTAGGACTGATTCGTCGTGGACACGGCACTAGTAACGAAGATTTGCGTCACCACCGCTCTCTCTTCACTCCGTTGGTTTGATGCGAAGCTTCGTTACTTGCCAGCCGCTGGCTGTAAGCTGAATGGATGCGCGTCGTGGCCATCACCGGCGCATCCGCAGGCATCGGCCGCGCGACCGCGCTGCGCCTCGCGCGCGACGGCGCCGCGCTCGTGGTCTGCGCCCGGCGGGCCGACCGCCTCGCCGCGGTCGCCGCGGACATCGCCGCGGCCGGCGGCCAGGCGCTGCCGGTCGCCGGAGACGTGACGCGCGAGGAGGACATGGCGCAGCTCGTCGCGCGCGCTGTGGACCGCTTCGGCCGCCTCGACGTGATGATGTGCAACGCCGGCTTCGGCGTCGCGGGCGCGATCGACGACATCACTCCGGATCAGATGCAGAGGCTGATGGACGTCAACTACACCGGCACGTACCACGCCACGCGCGCGGCGCTGCCGGTCTTCCGCCGCCAGCGCTCGGGTCACCTGATCATCGTCTCGTCGATCGTCGGCAAGCGCGGCGTGCCGTACATGGGCGCGTACTCGGCAACGAAGTTCGCGCAGGTGGGTCTGGCCGAGTGCCTGCGGTCGGAGCTCGCCGGTTCGAGTATTCACGTGAGCGTGGTGTTCCCGGTGTCGACCGAGACCGAGTTCTTCGATGTGATGTTGCGAGAGACGGGGACCGAAGTGACGCGCGCCTCCGGGCCGAGGCAATCGGTCGAGACCGTCGCGGACGCGATCGCCCGCGCGATCGCGCGCCCAGTTCCAGAGATTTATCCCCACGCCAAATCGCGCGCGCTCGTGATCCTCAACGCGTTCGCGCCCGGCTTCACCGACCGCGTCGTGAAACGCTTCGGCCGCAAACCGGTGCCGAGGGAACGGAAGTGACGGAGGGCACGGATCCCGTTACCTCCGTATCCTCCGTTGTCTGAGATGACGTCCCACGTCGATCACGCACGTGCGATCGCGACGGCGATTCGCGACGCCGGTGGCCGCGCGCTCGTCGTCGGCGGCTGGGTGCGCGATCGATTGCTGGGTCTGCCCGAGTCGATCAACGTCGATCTCGAGGTCTTCGGCGTCCCCGGCGATCGGCTGCGCACGCTGCTCGAATCCTTCGGCCGCGTGGAAGCGGTCGGCGAGAGCTTTCAGGTCTACAAGCTGGGTACCATCGATATCTCGCTGCCCCGCCGCGACTCGAAGGCCGGCCGCGGACACAAGGGCTTTGTCGTCACCGGCGACCCGGACATGTCGATCGCCGAGGCGGCGCGCCGGCGCGATTTCACGATCAACGCGATTTCGTGGGATCCGCTGAGCGGGGAATACTTCGATCCGTACCGCGGGCGCGACGACCTGGAACGCCGCCTGCTGCGCATGGTGGACGCGGAGACGTTCGCCGACGACAGCCTCCGCGCGCTGCGCGCCGTCCAGTTCGCCGCGCGGTTCGAGCTGGCGCTCGACGAAGCCACCGCGGCGCTGTGCCGGCGCATCCCGCTCGACGACCTGCCCGCGGAGCGCGTCTGGGGCGAAGTCGAAAAGCTTCTGTTCGCGCCTCGGCCCTCGATCGGCTTCGCGCTGGCGATGGATCTCGGCATCGTCTCGAAGCTCTTTCCGGAGCTGCAGGCGCTCGAGGGCTGCCCGCAGGAGCCCGAGTGGCACCCGGAGGGCGACGTGTGGGTCCACTCGCTGCAGGTGATCGATCAGGCGCGCGCGCGGATCGACGACCTGCCGCGGCCGGAGCAGATTGCCGTGATGCTCGGCGCCGTGTGCCACGACCTGGGCAAGCCGGCGACGACCGCGTTCAGCGACGGGCGGATCCGATCGATGGACCACGAGGAGCAGGGGGTGCCCCCGGCGACGGCGTTTCTCGATCGGCTCAACGTCCACTCGATCGACGGCTACGACGTGCGCAGGCAGGTGCTCGGGTTGACCGCGCAGCATCTGAAGCCCGGGTCGTGGTTCAAGGTGCGCGACGAAGTCGGCGACGGGGCGTTCCGGCGGCTTGCGCACAAAGTGGATCTCGAGCTGTTGGCGCGCCTGGCGAAGGCCGACTGCGAAGGGCGGAAGCCGGGCCGGTTCGACTGCACCGCGATGGACTGGTTTCTCGAGCGCGCCCGGTCGCTCGGCGTCGAGCATCGCCCGCCGGCGCCTATCCTCCTCGGCCGCCACGTGCTCGCCTTGGGATTGAAGCCAGGTCCGCGTGTCGGGGAAGTCGTGAAGGCTGTGTACGAGCAGCAGATGGACGGGACAGTCACGAACCTCGACGAGGCAATCGCGGCGGCGAGGCGGTTACTGTGATTCGCGCCGATTCCGACGTTCCTCGCGCGAGGCGAGCACGTGGGTCACCAAACCAGCGACCACCAGGATTGCGACGAAGCTGATCGGTATGACTATCGGGTCCATCGCCACTTCACCTCGAGAAACACGCCCGTGGCAAACACCGCGATCACAGGGCCAAGGATAGCAAGCCAGGAGCGGACGATCAAAGCCTTTGCCTGCATGATTGCGTCGAGTGGGGCGAACACACCGACGAGGACCGCCACCTCGCGGAGTGATTCCCCGATAAGCGCCCCAACGAGTCTGAGTCGCGACCGCCGTGTCTCCACAACGGTGTGTCCGGGCACAGTGCGTGCCGCCGCACACTGGGACGATTCTCAAGTGAAAACGCCATCTTGGTCGAGGAGGTATCGCAGTTTCTGTCACTCGGCAGCGTGGGACGATCATCATTTCTTCAACGGCTCCGGCCAGTTGATGATTCGAGCGGGCTGCCCTCCCGCCCCACCTGCCAGACCCGCCCTACTTGACCTACCCGCCCTACCTGACTTCCTGCCCCTGCCGCCTTGTACAATCGCGGCCATGGCTCGATACACGCTCGTTTACGGGTTACGGCTGATCCCCGAAGGCACGTTGAGAGGCGTTGAAGAAGCCACGCTGAAGCTCGCCGACGGATCGACCGCCGGCCTGACGCTTCATACATTCGACGGCACGATCCCGCAGCTGCGACGTTCCCTGGATCGCAGCCTTGACGCGTTCTTCGATCTGCTCCCCGGCGCGGACGACGAGGACCTCGAGCAATTCGGCGACTGATGCTCCGCGCCGTCCTTTCGTCGCCGATAAACGCGCTGCTGGTCGTCGCGCCGATCTCGTGGATCCTCCACGTAATCTTGCCCGACTCGCCGTGGGTGTTCATCACGGCCGCAGCTTCGCTGATTCCACTGGCGGGATTGATCGGGCTCGGCACCGATCAGCTCGCGCGGCGATCGGGCCCGGCGTGGGGCGGCTTTCTCAACGCGACGTTCGGCAATGCCGCGGAGCTGATCATCGCGACCGTCGCGCTGCGGAACGGCCACATCGAGCTCGTCAAAGCCTCGATCACCGGCAGCATCCTCGGCAACCTGCTCCTGGTCCTCGGCCTGTCGTTCTTCGTGGGCGGGCTCGGACGCCGCATGCAGAAATTTCATCGCACCTCGGCCACCAACACAGCGGCGATGCTCTTCCTCGGCGTCGTCGCGCTGGTGATTCCGGCGGTCTTCGACCTGGCGCTCTACGGCAATCTCCAGGCGCATCCGCCGGCCATCGATTATCTGAGCTTCTGGAGCGCGTTCGTCCTGATTGGGGCGTATGTGGGCAGCCTGATCTACTCCTTCACGGCGAATCGCGATCTCTTCCGGCCGACGCACGGGGGCAAGCATGACGACCCGTTGCTGCCGACCTCCGCCGCGGTTGGCGTGCTGGCGGCGGGCACGCTGCTGACGACGATTCAGGCGGAGATCCTGGTCCGCGCGATGGCGCCGGCGCTGGCGCGCTTCGGCTTCACCGAGCTGTTCGTCGGCGTCATCGTGATTGCGTTGGTCGGCAACGCCGCTGAGCACTACTCCGCCGTGACCGCCGCGCGTCGCGACGAGATGACGCTGGCCGTCGAAATCGCCGTCGGCAGCAGCGCCCAGATCGCGCTGCTCGTGGCGCCGGCGCTCGTCCTGTATTCGTTCGCGATCGGCCCGCCGATGTCGCTGTTGTTCAACGCGCTCGAGATTACGGCGATCGCGCTCTCCGTGCTGTCAACCTCGCTCGTCGTGGTCGACGGCGAAAGTAACTGGGTCGAGGGGCTGCAGCTCCTGTCGATCTATCTCATCCTCGCGCTCGCGTTTTATTTCGTGCCGAACACTGGCTGAGGTTCCGGGCGATGCGATAATGGCACTGGATGGGGGAATTGAGCGATCGCCTGATCGCCGAGCTCGTCGATGCGGTTCGCGCCCACCTGCGCAAAGAGCAGAGCGACCGCCTCCGCGATGTCTATCTGATCGGAGACATCGAAAAGGACACCGCCCGCGGGTGCATCGAGCGGCTCCGCGAGCTCGCCAACGACAACAACCGCCCCATCACGCTCTTCATCAACAGCGCCGGCGGCAACGTCACCGACGGCCTCGCGATTCACGACGTCGTCCGCCACCTCATCAGCCGTGGAATCGAGATCACCATCATCGTGCAGGGCATGGCGTACTCGATGGGTTCCATTGTCCTGCAGGCCGCGAGCGACGGCCGCCGCCTCGCGTTCCCGCACTCGTGGATCATGATCCACGAGCCGGCGAAGTGGGCCGGCTGGCAGTCGACGAGCGCCGCCGCGCAGCACCTCGAACGGCTGAAGCAGATGCAGGATCAGATCTACAAGATCCTGTCGTCGCGATCCGGCAAGCCGCTCCGCCAGATCATCCGCGACACGAAGCGGACCGACTTCTATCTGGACGCGCAGAACGCGCTCGAGTACGGCCTGATTGACGCTGTCGTGGCCGGCGAGCTGCCCGAACCCAAGCCGATGATGGCCGACACGCGAGAGGCGCCGCCTGTCGTTGCAACGACGGAGGCGCCCGCTGCCGCTGAGGCAGCGAAAGAGAGGCCAGGTGCGTCTGGTGATCAACGTGGGCCAGGTGGAGAGAACTCCCAACCGCCTGACGCATCCCGAACGACTTGACCGACCCGACCAATCTGCCCTCGCCTGCCCCGCCCGCCCCGCCTGCCCTACCCGCCCTACCCGCCCTACCTGCCCCACCCCCTACCTGCCCTACCTGCCCTTACCTCGATCTCCCTGCCCTACCTGTCCCGCACCTGCCCCGCCCGCTCCTCTATTGACTCTTGGAAGATCCCCCGCCGGCGTGCGTCTTGATGAACAAGACGGTCATCGGCCAGGCCCGCTCGGTGGCCTTCATGTTCGCGCCGTTCTGTGCCGTCTGCGCCCGGAGAAATCCGTGGCCGGCGAAATCGAAAATGTGAGGCTCGTAGGGTTTCCCCAGCTCCTTCATCTTCACTCTGGTCGCCGTAATCGTCGCGTTGACGCGCTCGTCCGCGCCTCCATACAGCCCGAGCACCGGCGCTTTGATCTGCGCGAGCGAGGCGGCCGGCGTGAACGATCCTTGCGCGCCGCCCGGTTGACTCGGCGCCGTGCCGTAGTAGACGACTGCCGCGTTGAGCCCCGGCTGCGCCACGGCATACGCGAAGCTCTGCGATCCGCCGAAACAGAAACCAACCGTGGCGCTCGCGCCGCTGGCCGCAGGCAGCTTGAGCCCGTAGTCGCGGGCTGCGTTCAGCCGCGCCATGATCTCGTCGGCAGGCAACGCCATCACGGCTTTCGTCACATCGTCGCGGCTCGCGTACGCCTCGGTGCCGCCGCCGTTCGGGCCGTGCCCCGAGAGAAGGTCCGGCGCAATGCCGATGAACCCTTCAGCCGCGAGCTGATCGGCCACGCCGCGGATCCAGTCGGAGAGCCCGAAGATCTCCTGAATCACGAGGACGACCGGCGCCTTGTCCCGGCGTTCCGGATAGACGACAAACGTGTTGACCGGCGTGCCCCGCACGTTGATCTTCACCCACTCGTTGTGACGCGGCGAGCTGCTCAGCCGCTGCTTGGCGCCCGCTTCGTCGGCCGGGAGCTTCAGGTTGTTCGGCGCGGCCGCGGCCTGCTCCAGCATCGGCGCGGCGTGGTCGGCGGAATTGTGGTTCTGGGCGAAGACCGGGGAACCCGACAGGCCTGCGACCGCCATCATCGCGATCGCCACTCGTCCCTTCATACCGTCCTCCTTCAGGGTGAGACTCGAGAGCCGAGCGTTGTTCAGTTGCGTGATGCGCGCCATTCCTCGAGCAGCCGCGCGGCGTTTCCGCCGACCGAGTGCAGCGTCGGCGTCCACCCGAGCGCGCGGGCGCGCGGGCTGCGCACCAGCTGATCCAGCGCGAGCGCCTCCGCGTACGGCCCCATCTTGTTGCGCGCCTCGTCGATCGGCACGTATCGCACGTCCGGCTTCACGGGCAGATACGGCTTGATGGCGCCCACGATGTCGTTCACGCGCTCGTCGCCTTCGTCGTTCGCGTGAAAGATGCCGGACGCGTCGGAATGAGCGGCCAGGCGCGCGTAAAGATCCGCAAGGTCACGGTCATAGACGAGCGGCCAGTGATTGTTGCCGTCGCCGACGACGCGGACCAGGCCGTTGCTGGCGGCCTTGAAAATGTCGCCCACCATGCCAGTCCCGCCGCCGTAGACGACGCCCGGGCGCACCACAATGGTCCGCAGACTGCCATCCATGGCGTCGAGCACGAGCTGCTCGTGCGCCGGCCGGAACGAAGACGCCGCGATCGGGTTGATGGGCGCATCTTCAGCCACCGGCTCCGGAGTTCTGCCGAGGATCCACACGCCCGACGTGTAGATGACGAACCGCTTCGACGGGGCGGTGACGCCCGCGGTCCGCGGGCGCTTCGCCGCCGCGAGGATCGCTTCGAGCGCCGCCTGCTCGATCGCCGGCCCGCGCCCCGATCGAGTGTCGTACGCGGCATGCACGTAGCCGTCCTGCCCGTCGGCGCTGCCGCGGAACGACTCCGGATCCTCGAGGGTGCCGATGACGGGATGCGCTCCGCGCTTCGCGACGCGGCGGGCCCTCTCGTTGTTGCGTACGAGCGCGGTGACATCGTGACCGCCCCGCACCAGCGCGTCGAGCACGGCGGCGCCGATGTATCCCGTCGCGCCCGTTAGAAAGATCCGCATCGCGGCCGTATATCATAATTCACTCGTGGTCCGCGACACGCTGATTGACTTTTTCGGCGATCTCTCGCAGGCGCGCGGCGAGTTTCTCGTCTACGACGACGGGTTCCGCAGCCGCAGCTATACCTACGCGGATGTCGCGCGTGCGGCGCGCGGGTTTGCCGCGCGGCTGCACGCGATCGGGTTACACAAAGGAGACAAAATTGTCTTCTGGAGCGAGAACCGGCCGGAATGGATTGTGGCGTTCTGGGGCTGCCTGCTCCGCGGTGTCGTCGTCGTTCCGATCGATTACCGCGCCTCACCGGATTTCCTGGCCCGCGTGGAGCGGATCGTCGCCGCGAAGCTGATTCTGATCGGCCAGGACGTACCGCCGTTCACCGCGGCGATCGAGGCGCCGGTGTGGAAGCTGCACGAGCTCGATTGGCGTGGCGGCGGCGCCGCGCCCGACGAAGTCGCGATTGCGCGGAACGACGTGGCCGAGATCATCTTCACGTCGGGTGCGACCGCCGAACCCAGAGGCGTGATCATCACCCACGGAAACGTGCTGGCCAACATCGTGCCGGTGGAGCGCGAGATCCTCAAATACAAGAAATGGGGCAGGCCTTTCTTTCCATTGAGGTTCCTGAACCTGCTGCCGCTGAGCCACATGTTCGGCCAGGCGATGGCCACCTTCATCCCGCCCGTGCTGCCGGGCACGGTGATCTTCATGCGCGGCTACAACCCGGGCGAGATCGTCGCGCAAATCAGGAAACGCCGGATCTCGGTGCTCGTGTCGGTCCCGAAAATTCTCGACGTGCTGAAAGAGCACGTCACGCGAACGTTCGGCTCGCCTGAAAGGCTCGCCCTCCAGCAATCAGGTGGAGCGCGGGGCCTCGAGCAATCCGGTGGAGCGCAGGGCTTCCAGCAATCCGAGGGAGCGCGAGGCTTTCCGCCTTCGCTGAAGCCGGGGCGGACCGCCGAAGCCCTGGCCGAGGCTGTTCAGCCGAGCGTCAAGAAAGAACACGTCGCGCTGCGCTGGTGGCGCTATCGCGCGATCCATCGTGCGTTCGGCCTCAAGTTCTGGGCGTTCGTCGTGGGCGCCGCGCCGCTCGACGCCGCGCTCGAAGCCTTCTGGTCGGAGCTCGGGTTCGTCGTCGTTCAAGGATACGGCCTGACGGAGACCGCGCCAATCGTCACGCTGAATCATCCGTTCGGCACGACGAAGGGGTCGGTGGGCAAGGCGATTGCGGGCGTCGAAGTGAAAGTGGCCGCCGACGGCGAGATCCTGGTGCGGGGTGAGAACGTGACGCGCGGCTACTTCAACGCGGACGAGGAAACGGCGCGCGCGTTCGAGGACGGCTGGTTCCACACGGGCGACATCGGCGAGATCGGCGCGGACGGGCAGCTGTACATCCGCGGGCGGAAGAAGGAAATGATCGTGACGCCCGAAGGTCTGAACGTCTTTCCTGAAGATGTGGAGCGCGTGGTCAACCAAATTCCCGGCGTGAAGGATTCGGCGGTCGTCGGCGCGCCGATCGGTTCGGAAGAGCGCGTGCACGCGGTGCTCGTTCTCGAGCCCGGCGCCGATCCCGACGGGGTCGTGCGGGAGGCAAACGCGAAGCTCGACGACGCTCAGAAGATCCGCCGCGCGCTGCCGTGGCCCGAGCCGGAGCTGCCGCGAACCGAAGGGACGCGCAAGCTCAAACGCGCGGCGATCCGCGAATGGGTCCGATCGGGCGCCGCGATCCCGCGGGCCGTGCCGTCGGGCACCGACGCCGTGACGAAGCTCCTGGCGAAATACGCCGGCACGGCTGCGCTCTCGCCCGAGACAACGCTCGAGGAGCTGGGGCTGAGCTCGCTCGACCGCGTGGAGCTGATGGTCGCGCTCGAGGACGCGTTTCAGACGCGGATCGACGAGGGATCGTTTTCGGAAGCGCGCGATCTCGGACAGCTGCGATCGCTGGTCGGGCGCGCCGCGTCCGGCAGCATGACGCCGGCGGAACCGGTCGACTTTCCAGCGTGGACGCGGTCACGCCTTGCGCGCGCGGTCCGCCGCGTCAACCTGCCGCTCTGGATTCTGCCGCTCGCGCGCCTGTTCGCGCGGATGCGCGTCGAAGGGCGCGAGCATCTGCGCGGCCTCGACGCGCCGGTCATCTTCGCCTCGAACCATCAGAGCTTCATGGACGGTCCGGTCATCATGGCGGCGCTCCCGCCGCGGTGGCGCTACGCGCTCGCCCCCGCGATGGCCAAGGAAATGTTTGCCGCGCATTTTTTTCCGGCGCAGCACGGCAGGCTCGCGTGGTTCACGAACAGCCTGAACTATTACCTGGCAGTGCTGTGCTTCAACGCGTTTCCGCTGCCGCAGCGTGAAGCCGGCGCCCGGCAGACGCTGCGCTACATCGGCGATCTGCTCGCGGACGGCACGTCGGTCCTGATTTTTCCCGAGGGCCGACGATCGGAGACGGGCGCGATCGATCGGTTCCGCCCCGGCATCGGCATGATCGCGTCGAGGCTCGGCGCGGCGGTGGTGCCGGTGCGGATCGACGGGCTCCAGCACGTGCTGCGCGTCGGCTGGCGCATGGCGCGGCCGGGACGCGTACGCGTCGCGTTCGGCGCGCCGATCACGCTCACCGGCGACGACTACGAAATGCTGGCGAAGCGCGTCGAAGCCGCGGTCAGGGCGCTTTAACGAAGCGCGGATCGTCGCGCCAGGGCCCGGCTTCGTCTGGGTCGACGGCTTCCATCGGTGGAATGGTGCGGCGTACGCGTGGGTGCAAGGCCACTGGGAGCGCGCGCCGCGCGCGCGAGCGGTGTGGGTGCCGGGCGGATGGGTGCGCGAAGGGCGGCGTGGCTGATTTCGTAGACGGACACTGGCGATGAGGAGCCAAAGCTGTTCTCACCGTGGCGTAGCGCCGAGTCGTGTCGAAATCGCCCGATTCGGTAGAAAGCCACTGGTGGCGGTCATGCCAAAGTGAGAACGGCTAGCGGGACCAGATTAACTGTGGCACAATGTTTGTTTGAAGAAAGGACGTGCTAGCAGTTGAGCAAGGACGATCTTATTGACATGCAAGGCACCGTGGTGGCGGTGCACAGCGGCGGGCTCTACCGCGTGCAGTGCGACGCCGGCCACGAAGTGCTGGCCCAGCTCAGCGGCCGAATGCGCCGCTTCCGCATCAAGGTGGTTCCCGGCGATCGCGTCACAGTTGGCGTCTCGCCGTACGACCCGGTCCGGGGCATCATTACCTTCCGCGCACGCTAGCCCAGAAACAGTTGAACTCGAACACACCTGACAGGGGTCACTCGAACCGCGGTACCGGCCGTCGCCCGGGCGGAGGTCCGCGCCGCGGCGGTGGGAGGAAGCCGCACGCGCGCCCGACGCGCGCTTCCACCTTCTCGGTGCCGGCGCTCGAACCGACGCCCTGCGACACGACACCGGTCCCATTTACCGCGCTCAACCTGGAGCCACGGCTTCTCGAAGGCATCCGCGATCTCGGCTTCAAGAACACGCGGCCGGTTCAGACGGCCGTCATTCCACTCGCCCTCGGCGGCGGCGACATCATTGCCTGCGCCGAGACCGGCACGGGCAAGACCGCGGCCTTCGTCGTGCCGACGCTGCAGTGGCTACTCACGACGCCACGGCCCGATGTCGACGGCGCCGCGGCCGCCACGCAGAGCCGCGTGCTCGTGCTCGCGCCGACGCGTGAGCTCGCGGTTCAGATCGAGGACGAGATCCACGGCCTGGCGTACCACACCGGGGTCACGAGCGCCGCGGTGTACGGCGGCGTCGAAATGGGGATGCAGGAGCGCGCGCTCAAGGCCGGCGTCGACATCATCGTCGCCACGCCGGGGCGGCTGATGGATCACATGCGCCAGCAGAACGCCGATCTGAGCGGCATCCAGCTGCTGATCCTCGACGAAGCCGACCGCATGATGGACATGGGCTTCTGGCCCGACGTGCGGCGCATCATCGCGACGATGCCTCCTTCGAGCACCGGCCGGCAGACGCTGCTCTTTTCGGCGACGATGCCGAACGAGGTGGTGCGCGACGCGCTGGAGATCACGCGCGACGCGAAATTCGTGCAGGTGGGCCAGCGCAGCGCGCCGCCGCGAAGCATCACGCACCGCGTCGAAGCCGTGGGCGCGCACGACAAGGTCAACTGGCTCATCACCCACCTGCGGAAGCCCGAAGGCCCGGTGCTGATCTTCATGCGCACGAAGGTCGGCGCCGATCGCCTGGCGCGGAAGCTCGCCGCCGCCGGCGTGAAGTGCACGGCGCTGCACGCGGATCGCAGCCAGGATCAGCGGCGCATCGCGGTCGAGGGTTTCAAGGGAGGGAAATACAAGGTGCTCGTCGCGACCGACATCGCGGCGCGCGGCCTGGACATCGACGCAATTCACACCGTCATCAATTACGAGGTGCCCGACTCGCCGGATGCCTACGTGCACCGCGTGGGCCGCACGGGCCGCGCGGACGCGGTCGGTCAGGCCATCACGCTCGTGGCGCCCGAGGAGCGCCGCGGACTCGCGATTCTGGCCCAGGCCGTCGGGCTTCATTTAGAATGAGATATCAATGTCCGATCAGATGAGTGTTCCGCCGACGAGTCCGGGACCGTCCGCGATCCAGCCGGCGGTCGAAACCCCGGCGCACGCCGCCGCGGTGGCGAAATTCAGGTCGTGCCGGTGGCGCCGTCCGCCGGAAGAAGGTCCCGAGTGCTGCGGCCACCGAGATGTCCTGCCGATGGCGGGCACGACGGGTTTCGACCCCGAAGCCTGGTGCCCCGACTGCACCTTCTACAAACTGCGCAGAACACCGAAGAAGCGGTCTCCGGAAGACTACCGTTACTGACACTTGTCATGGCTGATGGTCATCCGTCAGCCACCCGTTAGCCTGCAGCCAGTTACTCTGAAAACTCCTTGGCGAGCTCCACCCATTCCCCCTTCGGCGCAAGCTGCTGATAGGCGCGCCAGTGGGGGCGCGCTTCCTGCGACAGCCCCGTCTTCTCGAGGGTGACCGCGAGGTAGAAGTGCGCGTCGGCGTACGACGGGTTCAGCCGCAGCACTTCCTGGTAGCAGGCCTGCGCCTCGGGAAAGCGGCCGAGGTCGTGGTAGATGTTGCCGAGGTTGAAGTGCGCCTCGAAGAAGTCGGACTCGAATCCGATGGCGCGCTCGTAGAGCGCCTGCGCTTCGGCGAGCTCGTCGCGGCTGTAGTGGATGTTCGCGAGGTTGATCAACGCGGCGACGAGATAAGGATCGTGCTCGAGCGCTTTTCGATACGCGACCGCGGCTTCTTCCTTCGTCGAATCATCGCCCTCGTCCAGCGCGGACGCCGCCCGGAAGTAATCCTCGGCGAGCGCGGTGTCGCGGCCGCTGACGGGCGGCACGGGCCTGGGCTCCGGCCGGCGCGCGGTTTCCGGCCGGCGGAGCGTGAAGATCTTCGCCGGCGCCGCGTCGAGGCGGAAGTCGAGCTCGAGCTGCCCCTGGCGCGCGGCGATCAGCGTGCGGACCACGCTCCGGAACGCGTTGCCCTGGCTGAGGCTCTCGTTCGCCTGCTTGATCACCGCGAGGTCCGGGAACGCGAAGAAGGTGTCCGCGTTGGTGCGCAGCACCGGCCGCAGGACGCCGCATTTCACGAGATAGCGCAGGTGATCCTCGCGCAGCTCGCGGTACCGGACCAGCACATCGCGCATCGCGTGATACTGCCGCTTCAGCGCGCCGGAGGTGGGGACGCCGGCCAGCCGGCAGAATTCGTCTTCCGTGAGAATCCGCAGCGGCACCGCACGCGCCAGAGCGTTGAGCTCTTCGGCACGCTTGAGCTTGTTGCTTTTTTCGTGGACGGCGTCGGAACCTTCCTCGGCGCCAGGGGTCGGACCAAATCCTTCAGCGCCGATGACCAGGATCGTCGTCTTCGCGTTGACGTCGTCCGCCGTCTCGCCGCCGAGGCGCGCGACGAGCGCGCGCGCGTCCTTGCGGCCGAGGGAGCTGAGTTTTCCCGTGAAGACGACGAGCTGTCCGGTGAGCGGAAATACCGGCTGTTCAGGCGACACTGAGGGCAAGCGGCCTATCTGACTGCATCGCTTGGGATCGGACGAACCCAAGATGAAGGAGAATGAAGGGGAAGTCAAGACAAGTCTCGACGCTCGAGGCTCAACTGCTTATGCTGCTCGCTGGCGACATCGGCGGAACCAAGACGCTGCTCGGTTTGTTCGATTCGGCCCCGGTGCGCCCGCACCCGGTCTTCGTGCGCTCGTTCGGCACGCTCGACTACGACGATCTGTCGACGATGATCGCGTCGTTCCTGAAAGAGAGCGAGGTTCCGCGGACCGGCGTCAAGACCGCGTGCTTCGGCGTCGCTGGACCCGTGGTCGACGAAGCTGCCACGCTGACCAACGTGCCGTGGCGCGTCGACGCGCGGCACGTCGCCTCGACGTTCGGATTCCGCCGCCTCGGGCTGATCAACGATCTCGAAGCGATGGCGTGGTCGGTTCCCGTCCTGCGCGAATCGGAAGTGCACACGCTGCAGGAGGGCGTCGCGCTCCGCGGCGGCAACATCGCGCTGATTGCGGCCGGCACCGGACTCGGACAGGCGCTGCTGCATTACGTCGGCGGCCGGTTCGTGCCGGCGGCGTCGGAGGGGGGCCACGCGGACTTCGCGGCGCGCACCGAGCGCGAAATGGTGCTCGTGCGGGAGCTGACCGCGCGGTACGGCCGCGCGGAGGTCGAGTACGTCGTCTCCGGCCGCGGGCTCGTGAACGTGCACCGTGTCGCCCATCAGCAACCGTGCCGCGCCGGCGTGGACCTCGAGGCGCCGGATGCGCCGGCCGAGATTTCCACAGCGGCGCTCGAGCGGCGCTGCCCCGGCTGCATGGAAACGCTCGACATCTTCGTCGAGGCTTACGGCGCCGAGGCGGGCAACCTCGCCCTCCGGACCGTGTCGACCGGCGGGCTCTTCATCGGCGGCGGCATCGCGCCGAAGATTCTTCCGGCGCTCACGACCGGTGCGTTCATGCGCGCGTTTCTCGCGAAGGCGCCGCTCGACGCGATGCTCGCGAAGATGCCGGTGAAGATCATCTTGAATCCGGAGGCTGCGCTGCTCGGCTCCGCAGTTTTTGCTGCGGACCTCTAACCGCCAGTGTGAATTGCAAGTATGCGACTCGAACGTCAGCGAGTGAGCAGACGCGACCGGCGCGAGTTTGGTGATTCGAAAGACCGCGCGTTGATGTAATCTGAAAGCCGGATGATCTGGTTCTTCGATCGCGACGGACAGAAGCTGCGCTACGAAATCAGCCACGACCGGAACAACGGCCGGTATCGTGTCGTCATCACCCATCCCGATGGATCAGAGGCGGTTGAAGAGGTCGACGAGCCGACGGAGTTGATCGAGCGCTCCGTGGAGTTGATGAACTCGCTGCGCGGCGACGGCTGGCGGGTTGCATAAGACACCTGCAATTTGGAATTAGGAATTCAGAATTCGGAATTCTGCGCGAATTCCAAATTCCTAATTCTGAAAATTCTGAATTCCTAATTTCAGGCTTCTCAGTTCGTACACCTCTATCGCAGCAAGCAGTGCCATTGCGCCGCCGCGATCGTCCGCGCCGGTCACGGCGGGACGATCAAAGTAGTACCGCTTCGTCGGGCCCGCGCCGGTTCCCGCGCAGACATCGACGAGCGTCCCGGCGTCGGCGATGTGTGCGGCGAGCGCACGCCAGGCTCGCTGCACCGTGGGCAGATAGGAGCGGTCGAGCCACCCCGCACGGATGCCGCTGGCCATCGCGCTCAGGAGCATCGCGGTCGCGGTTTCCTCCCGGTACGCGCCGGGCTCGTCGATGATCTGTCGCCAGGCGCCGTCGGGCGCCTGCTGCATGCGAACGGCCGCCATCTGACGCCGGTAGATGTCGAGCACCTGTGCGCGCGCCGGATGAGTGGCCGGCATGCGCGCGAGCGCATTCACCAGACCCAGTGCCGCGAACCCGTTTCCACGCCCCCATGCGGCGGGCCCGTCGACTGCGTGGTTGAACAGGCCGTCGCTTCGCTGCAGCCGCGCCGCATACGCCGTCAGAAGCCGCGCGGCGGCGTCCATCTCTTTTTCGTGGCCGGGCCGGACGCCGCTCCGCGTCAGGACCGAGGTCGCCATGAACATGTCGTCGGTCCAGCCCTGGCCGTACTCCGGCACAGCCGGCGACTTTTCCGCGGCCGCGAGGGCGGCGCCTTCATCCGCGAGGGCGCGGGCAGCGGCGGCGTCTCGCTCGCCCGTAGCGCTCGCGCTCCCGGCGGCCAGCTCGGCGAACACCATCGTGCCGGCGATCGCGGTCAGCTGCACGCGATCGCCGAACAGTTTCTTCTCGCCGGCGATCCACGGCCTGGCCTGCTCGCGGACTCTGGCGCGCAGCGACTCGTCGTCGACGATCGCCGCGAGCCGAAGCGTCTCTGTCCATGCAAGCGCCGGGATGTAGCTGATGCCCGGCGCTTCCGGGTAGTGCGCCGCGAGAGTACGCGCGATCGCGAGCGGCGCGCGCGCGATGCGCGCCGCCAACGCCGCGTGCATCGGCGACGTAGCGGTGCGGCCGCTGATCGCCTGCAGCAGGACGCGGAACGCCTGAAGCGAGCTCGCCTGACCGTAGGGAACGGATCCGAGACCGCCGGCCCGTTCCGCAGACAGGGCGCCCTTCAGCGTCGCATTCGCGCCAGCGGCAGGCCCGAAGAATTCGACGACCGCGTCAGGCGCCTGAAACGTCATCCAGCGCCACACATACCGGCTCTCCGGCCGCTGGGCATCGTCGAAGAAGCCCTTGTCCGGCGGAAAGGCCATGGCCGTCCTGCGCCTGTCCGGATCGGCGAACGGCAGCGCGCTGACGGTCCACGCCGCACGGATTTCGGGTGGTGCGCTCGATTTCAACCAGCGGACCGCGTCGACTACAAGCCGCGCGCTCGCTTCGTCGCCATCGAGACCGCCAACCAGCACGAGCCGCCGTTTCGTCACGCGGGCATCGAACGCGTCGGGGTTCTCGATCGTGACAATCGGCGTCCCGTCGCGGGTGACGCCCGCGGCGCTGACGATGCGCGGCTCACCCGCCAGCGCCGCCACCGCGCGGATGTCGACGTCGAGCGGCAGCGCGGCCGCGAGCATGGTAGACAGCAGGAACAACGCTGTCTGCATATCTCTTACCCCACCCAGCCTACACCGACCCACCTGCCCCACCAGACCCACCCGACCTACTTGGCCTACCCGCCCTACTTGCCCTACCTGCCCTACCTGCCCTACCCGCCCTGCCTGCCCTCCCCGCCCTAGACGTGCGGCAGGTGCTGCCCGCGCAGCAGATGATCGAGCCACATGCTCGCGAGCTTTTCCTGAACCGTGTTCTGGCGAAGACGCGCGGTCAGATTTGCGAAATCGACGCGGTCCATCTCCTGATCCTGGTTGAAGCACGAAAAGATGATGGTCTCCTTCCCGGTGACGGGATCGACGTGCTTCTGCAGGCACTGCGCGCAGACTTCCTTCATCATGCACTGCATCGGCGAGTTGATGCTGGCGATGCCGACGTGATCCGGCTTCAGGTGCGGCGCCAGCACGCCGCGCCGCGCCGCCGTCACCGCCGCCATCATCCGGTCGGAGCCGATCGCGATGATGCGATCCACCGACGGCAGCGGCACCAGTGTTTCGCCGAGGTCGCCGTTCTGATACGCGAGCACGGCCTGGACGATGTTGCCGCGGAAGTGCGCGTCCTGCGGCCGGCCCGGCGCGATCGCCGCGCCCGTGTCGGTGCTCCAGATCACCTGGTCGGTCGCCCCCTCGATCTCTTCGCGCTTGAAGAGGTCTTCGCCCTTCCTGTAGCCGGCGAAGTAAATCACGCGATTGCCGTGTTCGCGCATCGCCTTGGCGATGGAGAACAGCACTGCGTTGCCGAGGCCGCCGCCGAGAAGCAGCACGTTCTGCCGGTCTGGAATGTGGGTCGGCGCGCCCGTGGGACCCATGACGACGACCGGCTCGCCTTTCTTCAAGAACGCGCACAGCCGGCTCGAGACGCCGATCTCCAGCGCAATCAGCGAGAGCAGGCCGCGCTCCTTGTCCACCCACGCGCCGGTCAGCGCGATCCCCTCCATCAGGAGCGGCGTCGTGCCGGCGCGCCGCGCCAGCGATTCGTAGTTCTGCAGCCGGTAGAACTGCCCCGGGTGGAAGTGACGCGCGGCGGCCGGCGCCTTCACGATGACCTCGACGATCGTCGGCGTCAGGCGCACGACGTCGTCGACGCGTGCGACGAGATCGGCGTCGAGCCGCGCCAGCAGCCGCGCCCAGGCCGCGTCACGATCGCCCTGCCCGGCGGGATCGAGCGCAGCGATGTCGCGCGCGAAGAGCCGCGCCACCTCGGGAAACCCGTGCTTCGCCGAGGCCATCGCCTTGACGACGTTGCCGGCGTACCGTGGATGGTTGTCGCCGTAGTAGGTCACGAACCGGCCGCCGGCGTCGTAGGACGTGAAGAAGCCGTTCGGATCGGGCGTCAGGTGAAAGGCCCCGTCGCCGTTCATCGAGACCGCGTGCGGCTGGAAGAACTTCTTCTTCGCGTCGAGCTGGAAAGTCCCCCGGCACTCGTTCTCGTACGTGATGTTCGGCGTGGTCCCCGCCGCCACGAGCGCCGTCCGCGCGGGCAGCCTGATGAGCCCATCCTGCCGATCCTGCGCGTCCCGCGCTTCCGGCCCCTCCCGCCTGAAGGTCATTGCGGACAGCGCTCCGTGCTCATCGGGAACCGCCTCGATCGGATTCAGGTTCTCGGCGAAGACGATCCCTTCCTCGAGCGCCTTGATCACCTCTTCGTGATTCAGCCGGTAGGCCGGCGAATCGACCATCCGCTTGCGATACACGATCGTGACGCCGCCCCACGATCGGACCAGCGCCACGAGGTCCGGGGCGTCGCCGGCCTGTGCGGCCCGATTGCGCTCCGCGCGCACCGCGCGTCCGTGGATCAGACATTCGTCGAGCAGCTCGAGCTCCTCGACGTCGTAGGGCGCGCGGACGCGCGCTTCGCCGAGCTCGGCCGCGAGCGCTTCGTACTGCGTCAGCATCTTTTCCACCTGCACCGGGTAGTACGCCATCAGCTCGGTCGCCGTGTCGATCGCCGTGAGCCCGCCGCCGATGACGAGTGCCGGCAGGCGCGCCTGCAGGTTCGGCAGAGCCTCGCGCTTGAACGCGCCGGTCAGTTGCAGCGCCATCAGAAAGTCGCTCGCTTTCCTGATCCCGCGGATCAGGTTGTTCTTCAGGTCGATGACGGTCGGTCGCCCGGCGCCCGCCGCAATCGCCACGTGATCGAAGCCATACGACCAGGCGTCTTCGATCGGGATCGTGCCGCCGAAGCGGACGCCGCCGTACATCCGGAGGCCGCGCCGCCGCGCGAGCGTCACGTGGAGCAGCGTCAGGAAATTCTTGTCCCAGCGAACGGTGATGCCGTATTCGGACACACCGCCGAATCCTTCGAGCACGCGCTCGTCGAGCTCGCGGTAGATCTCGCTCCAGTCGCGGATCGGCCGCGGCGGCTCGGCATCGGTCCCCGTGAGCTCGGTTGGAAGCGGCTCGATCTTCAAGCCATCGATGCCGACGACGCCAAACCCCTCGTTGACCAGATAGTGCGCGAGCGTGTATCCCGCCGGCCCGAGGCCGATGACGAGCACGTTCTTGCCGTTGTACGGCAGCGCACAGGGGCGCCGCACGTTGAGCGGATTCCAGCGCGTCAGCAAGCCGTAGATCTCGACGCCCCACGGCAGGCCGAGGACATCGGTCAGCACGCCGGTTTCAATCTGCGGGATGTTGACCGGCTCCTGCTTCTGAAAGATGCACGACTTCATGCAGTCGTTGCAGATGCGGTGGCCGGTGCCCGGGCACATCGGGTTGTCGAGCGCGACGAGCGCGAGCGCGCCAACCGCGTCGCCGGCCTTGCGCAGCGCGTGCATCTCGGAAATCTTCTCGCCGAGCGGACAGCCGCTCAGCTCGATGCCGAGCGCGTTCACCGAGATGCCGCCGCCCTTCTCGCGCAGCCCCTTCGAGCACGAATCCTTGTCGCGCTCGTGGCAGAGCACGCAGTAATGAATCTCGCTCAGGACCTCGCGCGGCTTCATGCGCGCGTCGGTCAGCCTGAAGCCGTCGCGGCGGCGCAGGCGCCAGCTGGGGCCGACCATCGCCTCTGGCCGCTGCGGCTCGGGACGGTCCACGTCGACCAGATGAAACGGCTCGACGTTTTCCGGAAACCGGAAGATGACCCAGCCGCGATAGGCGCGGTCTTGAATCCTCGCGGCGCACCAGCGTTTCAGGGCTTCGCTCTGGGGATTCGGGATCCGGGGTTCGCGGTTCGCCTTCTCGAGGTCGAGCAGGGCGCAGCCTGCTCGCGCGATCGCGAGCTCGCGATCCTTCGTGGTCGCGCCGACGATCAGCGCTTCGACGATTGTCTCGTCTTCAGGCGTGGACGTGACGCGCGCGCCGCCCTTCAGGAGCGGAAGCGCGCGGCGGCGGACGAAGTCAACCTTGAAACGGAAGAGATCATCCTGCGCGCGCGTCGACGCGCCGATTGCGGCCGCAGGCGCGCCGACGTCGAAGAGCCGCTTGACGAAGCGGCTGACATGTGGCGCCATCGCGATCAGCAGGTTCGACAGCGCGAGCGGCGCACGCGGCGCGTCGGGCGCCCCGCGGTACGCGTCCCACTCGCGCCAGAGCGACGGATCCTCTGCCTGCACCTCCTCGCAGAACCGCTCGTATAAAGATGAGAGCCGCTCGGGCTCGTGAAGATCGGCGAACGAATAACCAGGCACGCCAAGAGCGTCCGTCGCAACAGCCATAGGGTCTCAGCGAAGGTACAACACATGCGGACGGCCACGCCACTTGCGGCCGGAACGGAAGCGCGCCAGAGCCGCTCTAGACCGCCTCGACGAGCGTCAGGGCAAAGCGAGCCTCTTCGTCGACCCACTGTTCGATTGGTTGGAAGCCGGCCCGCTCGAGCAGCGCGATCACGTCCGCCGTCCGGTACTTGTAGGAGCTTTCCGTCCAGATCGTCTCGCCTTCTTCGAACAGGACCTCGAGGGATGCCGCGGGAATGTGCACCAGCTGGCGGCGTGCGGTGACCAGATGCATTTCGACCCGCGACTCGGCCTCGCTCCACACCACGCGATGCCGGAAGCCTTCGATGTCGAAGTCGGCGCCGAGCTCGCGGTTGATCCGGACGAGCAGGTTGCGAGACATCAGGCCGTGACTTTGCCGAACCGCCGCTCGCTAGGATCTTTGTTTGGCAAGCCGATAGGGGGTCGCATTTACCATCTTCCTTTTTGAACTTTGGACGACGCCCTGGATTGGCATCCGCTTCTTCCAGTACTTGTAGTAGTAGTGGCTCCTCTTCCTTTGAGAACTTATCCAACTGCTCGAATGCCTTCTTTTGTTCGGTGGCAAAATTCCCATCAATGGCCATTGCAATGTCTTCCATTTGCTTCCTAGCCTTCTCGTCGAAATCTCTTCGCCAATGAATGAGGTCCAATAGCATGAAGGTCAGCGTTGCTGCCACGGCGCAGGCAACTACTGCGCTGACAGACACTTCGCTTACCCGCAATCTTTCCGCCGGGGCAGACGCGATCGTGCTCGACGGTATGCAGGGCGGCACAGCCGCGACGCAGGACGTGTTCATCGAGCACGTCGGCATCCCCACGCTGCCCGCGGTGCGGCTCGCCGTCGAGGCGCTGCAGGAGCTCGGCGTGCACCGTGAGGTGCAGCTGATCGTCTCGGGCGGGATCCGCTCGGGCGCGGACGTCGCGAA
>Ga0137409_10001694_pt1 | contig 23881 bp, 13 predicted proteins | sample CZODoug1_16funga_FD_122059 | JGI IMG/M metagenome (GOLD analysis project Ga0137409, IMG submission 122059) | Vadose zone soil fungal communities from Angelo Coast Range Reserve, California, USA - CZODoug1_16fungal (Hybrid Assembly) | ecosystem: Environmental > Terrestrial > Soil > Vadose zone...
CTCGTTATTATTGGGCCGTGATCCGGACGTTCAGAACCAAGGAAATGGAAGCGGTCTTCCGCGGTGAGTTCGTCAAGGGACTCGATGGAAAGATTCAGCAGCGGGCGCGCGAGAAGCTGAAGTACCTCGACAGCGCGGTCGACCTTCGCGATCTCGCGGTCCCACCCTCGAATCAGCTGGAAGCGCTCAAGGGTGACCGTAAAGGTCAGTACAGCATCCGGATCAATCAGCAGTGGCGCATCTGCTTCAGATGGAAAGACCGCGATGCGTCGGACGTCGAGATTGTGGACTACCACTGACGCCGGATTCGGCGGAAGGAATGAGGAACATGGCGATGAAGCGGCTGAAACCCGTACACCCGGGTGACATTCTGCTCCGCGACTTCATGGAGCCGCTCGGATTGAGTTCGTACAAGCTCGCCAAGGAGCTCGGCGTGTCGGTGCCTACCGTCAACGAAATCGTACGGCGGCGGCGCGCCGTGACTGCGGAAATGGCGCTCAGGCTCTCCCACTACTTCGGTACTACAGCGCAGCTTTGGCAGAATCTGCAGGCGCAGTACGACCTTGAGGTTGCACACCAGAAGATCGGCAAGCAGGTCAAACGCGGAATCACACCGTTGCGCCAGCCGGATGCTCGCGTGCAACGCGCCGGCTGAGATCGCACCGGACCTCGGTGCCAGGAAACTTGGGGGAAGCCCAATCTTCAATCGGCGTTGCGCCGATTAGTCGTTTTTTCGGTAGACAGTCCGCGCCTGCGTGTCGATCGGCGCCGGGTGCACTGTTGCGCGAACCTTGAACTGCACGTGGTCCTCGACCTGGACCTTGGACGACGGCTTTGGCTCGCCCAAAGGTCAAGAAATAGACGCAGAGCAATCGGGGAGTCCACCTTGATTTGTACTCGGGGTGCCGTTGGGGTGTCAGCACGCGACGTCGCCCCTGCGTGCCCACTACTCCTTTGACGAGCCGAATCGTCCACCGGAAAGCGCTCGTCCAACGATGCGTTTACTTCCGCGTCCACGCCGCGATCTGAAAATGCCCGACAAGAACATTGTCATGAGCGGCTGCTTCGCGCTGCATTCGATCAAATAGCGTATCAACCTCAACCTCGGCTACGGTGGCGACACCAAGACGCTGCATTTCCGGTAGCAAGGTCGCAATGAGGTCCACCATCAAGCGCAGCACGTCAGTGCTGTTTGCGCCTCCTCCGATCATTGCCTCGAGTCGCATCGAAGGCGCTTCCAACCCGGCCTCGACGAAGGTCGCGTGCAGCTTTGACCCCATCCGCGTTTCCGTTCCGTGCAGACGCAGCGTCTGCAGCCCCCAATGGCAGCACTGCTCGTAGATCGGCGCCGGCGGAAAGGAAGCCAGCCCGGCCCAATCGATTTCATGGAAGACGATCAGGCCGCCGGGTCTAACGTGCCGTGAAAGGCTGCGGAGCATGGATGCGGGGTGTTCTTGAAATTGCAGGACATAGCGCCCAATGACCGCATCGAAGGGCCGCTCGAACGCGATTTCGGCTGGATCACCCTCGCAGAAAACCACATTTCGGAGCGTCCGGGCGGTCGCTCGCGCCCGCGCTTCCTCGAGAGCCGCCGGAACTCGGTCGACACCGACCACTTCGCCCGCCTCACCAACCAGATCCGCCGACAGGAACGCGACATCGCCAGCGCCGGTACCGACGTCCAGCACACGCATGCCGGGAACAATCCCGGCCGCACGGAAGAAACGCTGGGTGATCGGGTCGATGAGGCGCGCCTGTGCCTTCAAACGTTCGAGCTCCCGATTGGAATGGCCCAACACATAAGCGTGGGTCGGATCAGCCTTGTGAGCAGGATCTTTCATATGTCCATCCTCATCGACTCGAACCAGGCCCCACCCAACCACAACGCAGGCCGCCTGCCTCTGATTCCGAGCAATAGCATGCTCACCGCATGCTACGGGGTCCATCCCGTCGTACCAAGCAGAATGCCGTGATTCTCCCCCGCTGCATTCAGGCCGTAGATCCGCAGCGCCGATCATTCGAAGCGCGATTTCAACTCGGCCAAGGAGGCGGCGTTGATGGTTTCGTAGACCTGGATGGCGCAGAGAAGTCGGTGTTCAGGATTTCGATGGGCAATGCCAGCGCTGCAAGATTTCGCTGCGTGAGCCGGCGAAAAGGTCGACTACCGATACCCAGGTTGCGGCTCGTGCCGTTGCCGCGACTTCGGCGACATCTTTGCCAATCAAATCTCCTGACTCATCGCGCGTGCATTCGACCGCGGTCCTTCCCAGCAGCCGCACACCCTTGGCATACCACTCGACGGGCCGCATGCCGCAGATGGAGACAGAGTCGGCATCGCCAAAGCTGTCGGTGCCGCATCGCTGTATCTCCCACAGGTCCAGCACGGCAGTGCGTTTCGCGCCGCCTGGCAGGAGTTGGCGATCATAGATCCGCTTCTCGCTTCCGGTATCCGGCCCGCTCGTGGCAACTTCTTGCACGCAGACATGCTCCCCGCCTCAGCGGATTGAACGGCCTCGGGTTTCCGGCAGTGCGAGCAGGGCCACCACTGCGCATGAACCGGCGATGATGACCGGATACCAGAGGCCGGCGAAGATATCGCCGGTCGCCGCGACAATCGCGAAGGCGACCGCCGGCAGCAACCCGCCAAACCAGCCATTGCCGACATTCTGCGGAAATGACAGCGCAGAGTAACGGATCCGGGCGGGAAACAATTCGACCAGCACTGCAGCATAGGCGCCGAGGGAGATCGTCGAGATGCCGAGCAGCGCCACCAGTATTGCCACGACCCGCGGGCGATTGATCGTCACCGGGTTCGCGCCGCTGTGATAGCCGGCCGCGTCGAGCGCCTGCTGCGCGCGCGCCTGAAAGGCGGCGATCGCAGCTGCGAGTTCTTCGTCGCGGAGGGTGGCCGGGTCCGGGGCGATCAGCGCTGTTGGGCCAATTTCGAGCCGTGCGGGTCCCGGAGCCGTGAGTCTGTCGGTCCTATGCCTGATGCCTGCATGCGCAAGGTATGCCTTGACGATGTCGCAGCCACTGGTATCGAAGCGCTTTCGCCCGACCGGATCGAATTGCAGCGAGCAATCGTTCGGATCCGCGCGCACGATCACGGGCGAGGTCTGCTGGGCGTGGGCGAGAACCGGATTCGCCGCGGACAGCAGGGCCCCGAACAGCGGAAAGTAGAATATTGTCCCGAGTACCGCGCTGCCGATCACGAGGGGCCTTCGACCGATCCTGTCGCCGAGCCAGCCAAATGCGAGGATGAGTGGCGCGCTGAGTGCGAGCGCGCATCCGAACAGCGCCGTCGCCGTGAATCCGTCCACCTTGGCCATTCGTTCGAGGAAGAAGTACGCGTAGAGCGTGCTCGTATAGAACAGCACCGCCTGTCCCGCGACGTTCCCGAAAAGCGCGATCAGCACGATCTTGAGGTTTTGCCAATGCATGAACGCTTCGGCGAGCGGGGCTTTTGAAAGCGCGCCCTCGACTCTCAATTGCTCGAACACCGGACTCTCATGGAGCTTGAGCCGGACCCACAATGAGATGCCGAGCAGGAACACCGAGATGACGAAGGGGACCCGCCAACCCCAATGGCTGAATGCTTCGGGCGTCATCACGGAGCGAGTGGTCATGATCACGACGAGCGATAGCAGCAGCCCGCACGTGGCGGTCGCAGGGATAAAGCTCGTGTGCCGGCCGCGCGCTGCCGCAGGTGCATGCTCGGCGACGTAGATGATCGCGCCGCCGAATTCACCGCCGATCGCCAGTCCCTGCACAATGCGAAGCAGGACGAGGATCAGCGGAGCCGCGATGCCGATCGACGCGTAATCGGGCAGGACACCGACCAGGAACGTCGACGACCCCATCAGCGCCAATGTCACGAGGAACGTGTTCTTGCGCCCGTGAAGGTCGCCGATGCGACCGAAAATCAGCGCCCCGAGCGGTCGCACGATGAATCCGACGGCGAAGGCTGCGAGCGCGAAGATAAATCCGGTGGTCTCGTTGACGCCCGAGAAGAAGTGGCTGGCGATGAAGCCCGCCAGTGAGCCGTAGAGGTAGAAGTCGTACCACTCGAACATGGTGCCGACTCCCGAAGCGCCGATGACGAGCGTGCTCTTCGACATATCGTTGATCAAGTGTAGTGGTGATAGACAGGAAACCCTAATGTGCCTTTCTCCGCCGAGCGCGGCCGCGGCGGGGGTCGCGTGGCAGCTGGCTCAACGCCATGGCGGCGCTGTCAACGCTGAATCTTTTCTTGAAAAGGAACCCGAGATTCACAGACGCGAAGGAACCGATTCTTGCCTGGCACCGTCACGCGCTGAAGGCTGATTGGGCCTCACCGCCCGACGTCAAGGCCGACTTCGGAAGCGCCAGCATCCTCAAGGACGGACGGGTGGTATTCAATATCGCCGGTAACAAGTATCGATTGGTGGTGTGGATCAACTATCCCTATCGAGTGGTTTACATTCGGTTTGTCGGAACCCGCAAGCAATACGATCGGATTGATGTACAGGCAATCTGATCGGCGAAGGCCAACTTTCGCCGATCAAGCCGCGCCTCGGGAATCAGGGCAACCCGCGCCTCGGGGGATCAGGGGCGGATGCAGACACCGTGAACATCAAGCCCATTCGAACCAAGGCCGATTACCGCGCCGCGTTGCGCGAAATCGAAAAGGTGATGACGGCAACGGCGCGTTCGCCGGAGGGCGATAGGCTCGACGTCTTGGCGACGCTTGTCGAGGCGTACGAGCGGAAGCATTTTCCGCTTGACCTGCCAGATCCGATCGACGCGATCAAGTTCGCGATGGAACAGCAGGGCCTTGCCGCAAAAGACCTCGAGCCGATGATCGGCCGGCGAAACCGGGTTTACGAGGTCCTTGGCCGCAAGCGGCCCCTCACACTGGGAATGATTTGGAAGCTGCACCGCGAACTCGGTATCCCTGCGGAGTCCCTCATCAAGCAGCCTCGCTAGGACGGCAGCATTACCTGTCGGCGCGCGCCAGAACGCGGGCACGCAACTGGCACGCTTCTCAGGGCGGTGAGAATTCTTCCAGTAGCAGCTCTTCTTCAAGACGTCGGCATGAAGCGGGCTGATTCCTGGCGTCCCCAAGGGGATTGCGCTTTGCCATCCATGGCTCGCGCCCCTTCGGGGTCGACATGCGCGGGCGCGCACGTCGACCAACATCGCTCCCGGCGATTTTGTCGGACCCCTGGTACCGCCGTGAAAGCGATGAATTCTGTGCAAGCGCTTGATTTTAGACCTGAAATAAGCGGCATGTAAACCGGCATTATATGTGTGTTATTAGTTACGTTTAGCATTTGTATTCATATACTTAGACCGGCATGATAACCGGCATGAAAGACGCTTCCGTATATTCCATGGAACCTGCGCTGCCGCCGGAGGGCGATAGCCAACTAAGCGACCTGGCGATCGAGCTCATCCAACAGAGTTCGCGCCTGGCGGCGCCTTTGTCGGCGCCCGTGCAGGCCGAACTCGGCCGCCTCGTGCGTTCGATGAACTGCTATTACAGCAATCTCATCGAGGGCCATGAGACGCATCCCCGTGATATCGAGCGCGCGCTCACGCGCGACATTGATGTCACCGGCCGCCAGCGCGATTTGCAGCTCGAAGCCGTCGCGCACATCAAGGTACAGGAACAGATTGATCTCGATCTCGGAACTCCCGACGCCTGGCCCGTATCGGCGTCGTATGCACGCTGGCTCCACCGCGTGTTCTGCGAGCGCTTGCCGCCCGCCCTACTCGTCGTTAAGTCGGTCGAGAGCGGTCGTCTGGTTCCCGTTGTGCCGGGAGAATATCGCGTCGATCCCGTCGAGGTTGGTCACCATATTCCCCCAACGGCTGCGGCACTTCCCGATTTCATGCGGCGCTTCGACGAAGCCTATGCGCCAAACGGACTGTCGAAACTTCAGCAGCTCCTCTCAGCTGCCGCGGCCCACCATCGGCTCCTCTGGATTCATCCGTTCATCGACGGAAATGGCCGCGTCGTCCGCCTCATGTCGCATGCGTTACTGCTGAAACTCGGCGTCGGCAGCAGCCTCTGGTCTGTCTCGCGTGGGCTCGCGCGCAATGTCGATCGCTACAAGGCGGCACTCGCGACCGCCGATAGTCCGCGCCGCAATGATCTCGACGGTCGCGGCGCTCGCTCGCTCGAAGGCCTGCGGGACTTCTGCCGTTTCTTTCTCGAGGTCTGCATCGATCAAGTCGACTTCATGCGAAAGCTCCTGCAGCCGACCGAGATCGTTCGGCGCATGGAACTCCACATGACCGACGAAGTGACGGCGAAGCGCCTACCGAAGGGCTCCTTTGAAATGCTGCGCGAAGTCTTCTACCAGGGCGAAGTGCCCCGCGGGCGCGCTCCGGGCATCACGGGTTATGAAGAGCGCCGCGCCCGCGAAACGGTCTCGGCGCTTCTCGAGAAAGGCCTCCTCCTGTCGAAAGGCCCGCGCGCAGCTTTGACGCTGGGTTTTCCAATCGAAGTCCTCGAACGCTGGTTACCGACCCTCTACCCCGTCAACGTCCCGACGGGCTCTTAAACCCCAAGAAACGAACCATGGACGAACTTGATCAATTCCTTATCGGGCGCGAGCTCGCGGACGGCTGGATCATCAAGGCGCCGCGCGAGATTCATCGCGACGCCGTGAGCGCCTGCCGCAGCTACGTCGCGAAGAACGTGTCCGGCGACACCGCGTTCGTCAAGGTCCTGGATCCCCGCGCGCATGGCACGCTTGAAGATGCGCAGCGTCAGCTCTCCCAGTTGGTCTTGCTACTTCTTTCTTTGGATCTGTCCAAAGAAAGAAGTAGAAAACAATTCTCCCCAACCTACGCTCTCTCCCTCCCTCTCCCCGTTCAGCTCCCGTTTGGTTTCAGGCGGCCAGCGCTCACTCGTATATATAGGTGCGCCGGCTCCTGATTCGGCTTCTCATAATCTCGCGCGAAATCACGGGAATCGAATGGCAGACTCGAACGAAAAATGCGGGGCGCTCGCGCGCTCCAGCCTTCACGTTACAGAACTCAACAATATGAATCCCGATAGGACGCTCTCGGGAGCCCGGCATTGAAATCATTTGGTTTTTCGAGAAGATAGTGGAAGACTGCCGCTGGTACAGGCCAAAAATTCACCCCGTGAAACATAGCGGCTTTATCGTCGCGGTGAGTGCGGTAGCCGCCCTCGGCGGGCTGCTGTTCGGTTTCGACACCGCCGTGATCTCGGGGGCGATACCGTATCTCAAGCCGTTTTTCCACCTGGATGAAAATAGGCTCGGCTGGGCGGTCGGCTCGCTGCTGATCGGCTGCGGCGCCGGAGCACTTCTCGCCGGCCGGCTTGCGGACCGCTTCGGCCGGCGTTATCTCCTGATCGCGTGCGCGGCGCTATTCGCCGTTTCCGGGGCGGGCGCCGGGCTGTCGAATTCCCTGACGGGCTTCGTTACTTTCCGGATGATCGGTGGCCTCGGGGTCGGAGCCGCGGCGATGGTGTCGCCAATGTACATTGCGGAGACCGCGCCGGCGGCCTGGCGCGGCAGGCTGGTGTCCCTGTACCAGCTGGCGATCGTGTCCGGCATTCTGCTCGCGTATTTTTCCAACTATCTTTTCAACGGCTTCGGCGCCAACAACTGGCGCTGGATGTTCGGCTCGCAGGTGCTTCCATCATTCGTCTTCTGGGTCGCACTGCTCTTCGTTCCGGAAACTCCGCGTTGGTTGGCCGGCAAGAATCTCACAGCGGAGGCGGCGGCCGTCCTGCAAAAGACCATCGGGAACGAGGCGGCTGCAGCGGAGCTGGCATCGATAGAGCGCAGCTTTGCCACACACGCGCCCGCCTCCGTGCGCGAGATATTTGCCACGAAGTATCGACCGGTCCTCGTGGTCGGCGTCCTCATCGCCGTGTTTCAGCAAGTGACCGGCATCAACGCGATCCTGTACTACGCGCCAACAATTTTCGCGAGGACGGGATTGGATACGTCGTCCTCGTTGCTGCAGACCCTGGCCATCGGCGCGGTCAACCTGCTCGCAACTTTCGGCGCCATCGGCCTGGTCGACAAGCTGGGCAGGAAGTATCTGTTGATGTCCGGCAGCGCGATGATGGGCTGCTCGCTCGCCGCCGTCGCGCTCTGTTTTCATTTCAGCTATTTCGGCGGCTATGTCGTGCTCGGCCTCATGTTGCTGTATGTGGCGGCCTTCGCGTGCACGCTGGGCGCGGTGACGTGGGTGTACCTTTCCGAGGTGTTTCCAAACCGCATTCGGGCGACGGCCATGTCCGTGGCGACGCTGGCGCTATGGCTCGCGGATTTCGTAGTGACTTATACATTTCCGGTGATGACCGAGCGTCTCAGCACCGCCGCGACGCTCCTGTCGTATGCCGCGTTCTGTGCAATCGCATTCGTCTTTGTGGCATTCAAGGTTCCGGAAACCAAGGGACGTGCGCTCGAAGAGGTCGAATCGTTGTTCGTCAAGGCGTCAGGAGCATGAAGTCCGACCAGGCAAGCTCTTATCGCGAGAATGGCTACCTCGTGGTGCCGAATCTGGTCACGACCGTGGAAGTCGCCGAGCTCAAACAGGAAGCGACGCAGATCTTTCGCGGTCGCCGCGGTCACGTCGAAGGTCTCCTTGATGTGGACGCATTGGACGATGCCGGGGTCCTGAGGAAATACCTCGCGATTCACTTCCCGCACAAGATCTCCCCACTGATTGAGCGATGTCTTGCGCACGCCGGCATCACCGAGACCCTGAAGCAAATCATCGGCCCAAACGTGAAGAGCATGCAATCGATGCTGTTCGTCAAAGGGCCGGGCAAGGCCGGGCAATCCTGGCATCAGGATGAGTACTACATTCCAACGCGCGACCGCTCGCTGACCGCGGCGTGGATTGCGATGGATGACGCCACCGTGCAAAGCGGCTGCCTCTGGATCATCCCCGGATCGCACCAGGCCGGCACCATCATGAGGCGTGTGCCGGGCCAAAACGCCGAATTTGCCGAGCTGGACACGGTCGATGTATCCGCGTTCGGCTCAGACCGCATCATTCCGGTCGAAGTGCAAGCCGGTGCCGTGGTGTTCTTCAACGGCTACACGCTGCACAGCTCGAGACGAAACAAGACGACCGATCGCTTCCGCATGGCCCTGGTGAATCACTACATGAGCGCCGAGTCGATGCTGCCGTGGGACCAGGATGGAAAATTGACCCCCACCGAGGATCTGCGCGACATCGTGATGGTGGCCGGCGAAGACCCCTATGCCTGGAAAGGCCGCGTCGACGTCAACAAGCCTTACCTGAGGCCGGAACCGCGGTAAAGCGTGCGTTACAGCGCCCGTGCGCGCCGCGGCAGCAGGCGGGCCATGGCAGGATGGCCCAAACGGGTCGAGAGTCGCCACGCACTGATGGCGCTCTATCGCGGCTACAGCGAGGGCATCGTTCTACACGGTGGCGACGGACTCGTCGTGCGCCGCTGCGACTGCGCAGGTTCCTGGATCGATTTCGGATTCCTGTGCGCGACCTGCACATTTCACAGCCACCTTCGATCCGCGGTGAAATCGATCGTCAGCCAGAAGGTCGGCGTTCCCGCCTTCAGGCTATCGGAGACTTCGCGCCGGATCGCGTCCGCGGTGGCGATGTCAATCCGGGAATCCGGGGGCACCAGGACGTGGATCTCGACGAACTGTCCCCGGCCCACCTTTGCGATGTAACTCGAATATTCGAGAAAACCGTGCTCTTTCACCAGGCTGTCCATGACTGTGTGGACACGGCTATCCAGCTTGCCGGGCGCGATCTGCAGTACGTCTCCCATCGAGCGCCAAAGTCCCATCAGCGGTACGGGCAGCATGACGAGCGCCATGCCGAGCAGCACGGTGGAATCCACGTACGGAACCCAACCCTGATATCGGGTACGAGTGATCGCAGCCCCGACAGCAAACCCGATCAGCAGCGAGAGGCTGAGCAGCGCGCTCACGGCCCAAGCGCGGCCATCGACCGCGAGCATCGGGGAGCTCAATTGCCTGGCGCGACGGAATGTGAACAGCGCCATCGCGGAGCCGATGACGCAAAACATGCCGGCCCACAGTGCCGCCCGGCCGTATGCGACCGCGTGCCCCCCGCTCGACAGCGTCTTGATGGCATCGACCGCCGCATAGATGCAGGCCACCGCCAGGATACTGTCGCGCAGCACCATCACCAGGGGCTCCAGGTGCCAGTAGCCGTACTGGAATCGCTGACTGGTCCCCTGTGCGAGTAACTTCACGACCAGCAACGATACAATCGTTGGCACGACGTCGACGAAGCTGTACATGCCATCGAAGATCATGGCCTGCGACCCGGTTCCGAGTCCGCTCGCAATGCCGAGCACGCCCACGAGCACCGTCAAGGCGATGGAAATCCTGAGCGTGCGCTGTTCCGCTCTGGCGTCCATGCGGGGAGCTTATCTCGATCCCGTGTGACGTATCGCTTGCAGGCAGAATTCCAGCAGGCCAGCCGTCACTTCGCGCATGACCTTGCGCATCTCGGCGTACGGCGGGTGAAACGGCGTCGAGGCGCGCGTGCGGCCCCATTCCATCGTGTAGGAGATGATCTTTGCTTTCGACGGGTCGACGAAATGCCGGCTGTACGCGTAGTCATCGGTCGAACCCGCCGTGGGATAGAGCCCGACCGACTGTTTGACCTGGTACTTTCTGCCACGCACTTGCCGGATCGCACTGGCCAGTTTGCGGCCGAGCTGCAACGCCTGTTTCTGGTCCGCAGCCGGCATGTACTCGCGGTAAACGTCATCGTGAATGAGGCCACGCTTGCCGTCGTAGGCCTTGTTCCGGAAACACATGGCCGGATCCTTCGACTGGTTTTCGTCACCGCCCCAGCTGTACAGCAGGGTCTCTCCATAGCTGTGCAGATCGATGAAATAGCGGATCTGCGGGAACCGGTCGAGGAGCCAGATGACATTCTTCGTCTCAGGCTCCGAGCCCGCCCGAGGGCCGACATAGGATTCGTAATCGCCGGGATTGCGCGTGCTGTCGACCGTACCCGGCGCGAAGTGGCGCTCGAATCGCCACAGCATCGGAAAATTGCGATTGATGTCGACACCGATGCTCCTGTGGCCCCGGCCTTTCGGTGCCGGACGCCGATTCTTCCGCCACATGGCGTGATGCGTCATGCTGAAGTGGCGGCCATCGGGATTGACCTGCGGAAAGACGACGATGTCGCTGGTTTCGACGATGCGTCGCACCTGCGCCGGTGAAAATGTCTTCCTGCCGAGCCGTATCGGCTGGCGGTCGCGATAGGCGCGCAGCAACCGGATGGCGAAGTACACGAGGATGTCCGGGCCGCCCCATTCGCGGCCATGCACACCGCTGATGAAGCAAACACCCGCGCGCTTGCCGCGCCCCTTGCCGACCCGGAATGCGTGACATCGACGCTTGTCCCAGGTCCTGTACGGCAACGCGATGCGCTGGAAATAGCCGCCGTGATTTTGCTCACCGAGCACCATGGCTCGCTCGATCTCGTCGGTGGTGAGATACCCGCCGCCCCAGATCACATCCCCGTAGCGGCCTGTTGCGAGCCGTCTCGCGGCATCCCGTCGACCGTCCTTCTGACGTTCACGTGCGGGAGCGTCGACCGCTTCGAGTCGGGTAACGGTGTATCCGTGCTTACTGAGCCACTCTTGCTGGCGCGGCGTGATATAGGCGTCGACGGTGATCTTGCCGGTCCTGGCATTCTCGCGGTAACCGACAACGACGATGCGATGCCTCGTGCCAAGTGACGTGAGGCTCCGTCGATCCAAGCCCTCGATGGCAACATGAAGCACGCTCATACGACGCGGATCATGGCTCGACTGGCGCTTTTCATGAACCCGAGTGCCTGTCCCATCATGCGAAACGCCGAGGCGGTGACCGGCACTTCGGCGACGGCTTCGCCGAAGCGCGGGATGGATGCCACCCCAAGCGCCGCAAAGAGCGCCAGCGCGGAGACGAGACGTTGGCATTTCATGGAATCACCATGGCCCGCGGACTCGTCCAAGGATAGCCTCATCTCTCACGCGGCTGCCGTTGGACCAAAGGCCTACCGCACCACTCCTCGCACTCGAAACGATGCGTGCCTGAATCAACGGGCGGACGCGGGCACGCAATGGGCACGCAATGGGCACGCACGCCTTGGCAACATATTGATCGTCTGTGGTCACCGGCCGATCAGTACTTGACCATCCAATCCCCCATCCTTGCACTCGATGTACATTGTTCGTTTCACAAAGCGGGCGCAGCTGCGCGATCCAGGGTATTGATTCTCGGGGGCGGATCTCGGCTATCAAACCGGAACACGGCAAGCCCGCGGTCCGCCTTCGACCATTAGGAAGGTCATTTGCAGGGCCGGAATGATCCCGAGAGGCCCCATTGGGTGCAGCACCGCGTTGCGCTCGCCCGCAACGACAGGTCTGTAAGCGTGACGGCGCGCAGGGCCCAATTCAGCAAGCGGTGCAATAGTTGAATCGAAAGGCACGCCGGCCTCTAAAACTGCTTGCGAAGCACCAGTGACGCGGTAAGGTTCTGGATTTCACCGTACTGCTCCGCGTCGATCACGATCTGCAACGCCGTGTGGTCCTTCCAGGTGTTCTCGAACCCGAACCCGTAACGAACGCCCTCGCGCGCGCCATCATCGCTGCTGACCCGGAAGGGCTCCGAGATCGCAAACTGCGCGTCCTGGTTGCGGTCATCGAGCGCCAGGTCATAGACATAGTTCGCATACAGGTACAACGCCGTGATTTCCGGCTTGGCGGGGTCGCCGCGGAGCACGTCGCGCAGCGTGACGCCGGCTTCGCCGCGCAAAGTGTCGGCGTTGACGGAGCTCAGGGTGAGGCTCAGCGGTCCGGCGCCGCTCTCGGTGTAGCCGTGGTCGGCGAAGCGGTCGTAACTCACGTTGAGCTGTGGCTGGATCAGCAACCCGCCCGCCGGATTGGCGCTGTAGCCGACGCCGACGGAGGTGGCGAAGGCGCGCGCCCCGCGTTTGCCCTTGGCCTGAAGGTCGATCGGCTCGAAGACGATGTCGCGCTCGGACTCGAGATGATTCCAGCCGTATTCCATCTGGCCCTGCACGTACCACTGGCTCGCGCTCCAGTAACTGCCGTAGAGACCCAGGGTCCAGCTCTGCAGGTCGGTATGACCGGTATCGCCGGAGGTGCCCCGGTTGTCCACGTGCAGGTCGTCATGAGCGAGATAGCCGCCAACGACACCCGCTTCCTCGAGCGCCACGTCGACGCCCATCGTGAGACTGCGATCAAAGCTGTCGTAACCTTGTCGCAACACATCGCGCTTGCCGCCATTGCCGTCCTGGTAAGTGCCGCGCAGCCAGACGCCAACGCCTTCGCGCAGCCGATACGAATCGAAGAGTCCGGACACCTTCGGATCGGACTCCGAACCGTGAATCTCCGCGATGCGCCTGGAGATCTGCGCCATGCGCGTGGTGCTCAGGCCGTGCTCAGCCGAGGACATCACCGACGGATCGCGCGGGCAGGCGTCAACCGCCGCGGCTACGAAGTTCGCGACCGGCGTTGTCACCAGCGCACCGATCGCCCTTCGCCCCTCAGCGCTCAGCGCGGCGCCGCGCTTGACTTCGAGGCTGCCGATGCAGGAGAGCAGGTCATCCCCGCCCGTATCGGGAAGGACATCCGGCAGGGACTTTGAAGTGATGCGCACGTCCACCGTGCTCGCTGTGACGATCGTTTCGAACTTCACCCCCGCATAGTCCTGCAGCGGATTGACGAAGCCCCCACTCACGCCCCCGCCCGTCGTCACATACGTGTACAGCAGATCGCTCGGGAAGGTGCTGCCCGCCTCCGGCACATAGTCGACCCTTCCATCGAGCGCCGCGGTGCCCGCGGCGGTGAGCGCATCATGCCCGCCCTGATCGTTGAGCTCGATCTCGAGCGTGCCGCCTCCCGCCTGGATGAAATTGCCATTGGCGGTGAGCGCGCCGATCGAGGCGCCGGGGGCCAGGATTCCCGCATTGTAGATTCCGCCCACGCTCCCGTTGCCGCCGAGTATCGCGCCGGCATTGATCAGCACCGGCGAAACGATCGCGCCATCGACTCGCAGCCGGCCCGCGGTAACGCTCGTCATCCCCGTGTAGGTGCTGTTGCCCGTGAGCGCGAGCGTGCCGTTGCCGGCCTTCGTCAGATCGCCGACGCCGGTGATCGATTGTTGCAGCGTCGAATCGAAGCCGTGAGTGTCGATCGTGCCGCCGGACGCGCCGAGCGTCACTGCGCGTGACGGCGCGAGATCAAACGCTGCACCGAGCTCCAGCGTGCCGCCATTGAACGTGAGCGCTCCGATCGGATCGCCGAGCGCACTGTCCGCATCGACCGACAACATGCCTGACTGGAGCGTCGTGCCGCCGCTATAGGTATTGGCGCCGGCAAGTACGAGCGTGCCGAGGTCGGTCTTGTCTAGGCCGCCGCTCCCCTGAATGATGGCGCTGATCGTCGCGGTTATCGCAGAGCCCGCGCCCGTGCCGTCGCCCACGCGGATGATCGTGTCGGCTGTGTTCGTCGTCAGCGGCTGGCCCGTGATCGTGTAGCCATTCACGGCAAACTGCGCGCCGCTGAAGGTCACGGCGCCCGCGCTGTTATCGACCGTCACCGCGCCGGGCGTCGCCTGGAAGATCGCGAAGCCGTTCGCGGCCCACGGCGCGTTCACCGCGCCGGTGCTGTCGGTCCACGCGTCGTTCGCCGGTGTAGCGAGCCAGGTGCCGGTGCCGCCGTTCACGGCGGCGTTGTTGAACAGCGCGCTGTTGTTCCCGTCCCAGAAAGTGAGGGACCCAAGTCCCGCTGCGTTCACCAGGTTCACCTGATTCGCGACCGAGGTCTGCACGGAGAACGGACCGCCGGTCGGCATCGTGCCGAGATCGAGCCCCTGGTTGGTGAGCGCGCCGGTGTAGTCGATCAACCGGTAGATGCCCGGAGCGAGTGTTCCACTGCCCGACTGAGTGACGTTCAGCGCGCCATCGAGCGTGAGATTCCCGGCCCCCGCACCGCCCGCGTTGCCGTCGATGTTGAACAGGCCGGTGGTGCCGGGCGCCATCAGTGTGACATCGACCTGCGAGGTCGCGCTCAAGGTCAGGGAATTCATCGTCAGTGGCTGGCCCTGCGAACCCTGCAAATGTCCGCCGCTGGCCACGGTCACGTTGCCGCCGGTAATCCCGCTGCCAGCGAGCGTGGCCCCCGAGGCCACCGAGACCGCGCCGGTCGCGGCGCTCTGGTCGCTGTCGATCCGCAGCGTGCCGGCGTTCACCGACGTGGGGCCTGTGTAGCTGTTGGCTCCGGTCAGGATGAGCACGCCCGTCCCGGTGGAGATGAGCGGGCCGCTGCCGCTGATCACGCCCTTGAAGAAATCGACCTGCCCGCCCTTGTCGATTGTGCCGCCGCCGGCGCCCAGCGTCACGGCGCGTGCCGTGGTGACGCCCGCCGTCGTGCGCAGCGTGCCGCCATTGAGCGTCAGTCCGCCCGCCGCCGCGCCGAGATTGGCATCACTGCGAATCGACAACGTGCCGCCACTGACCGTCGTGCCGCCGCTGTGGGTATTGACGCCGGAGAGGACGAGCGTGCCGAGGTCGGTCTTGTCGAGGCCGCCGCTCCCCTGAATGACCGCGCTCATCGTCGCGGTCATCGCAGACCCCGCGCCCGTTCCGTCGCCCACGCGGATGATCGTGTCGGCTGTCGTCGTCGTCAGCGGCGCCCCGGCGATCGTGTAACCGCCGACCGCGAACTGCGCGCCGCTGAAGGTCACGGCGCCGGCGCTGTTGTCAACCGTCACCGTGCCTGGCGTCGCCTCAAAGATCGCGAAGCCATTCGCCGCCCACGGCGCGTTCACTGCGCCCGTGCTGTCGGTCCATGCATCGTTTGCGGGCGATGCGAGCCAGGTGCCCGTGCCGCCATTCACCGCCGCGTTGTTGAAGAGCGCGCTGTTGTTGCCGTCCCAGAAAGTCAGGGACCCAAGTCCCGCCGCATTGATCAGATTCACCTGATTCGCGACCGAGGTCTGCACGGAGAACGGACCGCCGGTCGGCATCGTGCCGAGATTGAGCCCCTGGTTGGTGAGCGCGCCGGTGTAGCTGATCACACGATAGACGCCGCCGAGCAGGCTCGGACTCGTCGTCGCGACGTTCAGCGTGCCGTCGAGCGTGAGGTTGCCGTTGACCTGCACGAGATCGTTGGTCGCGCCGCCTACGACGTTCGGTGTATTCAACTCGTAGTCCAGGATCGAGCCCGCATTCAGGGTGAGCGCGCCCATGGTGAGCGTGCCTGGGCTGTTGCCGGGTGCCAGGTGGCCGCCGTCGAGGATCGAGACCGTTCCGCCAATGCTCCCTGTGCCGCCGAGCGTCGCACCGCTCTCAACCGTCGTCGTCGCACTCGCGATCGAGCCGTTCACCCGCAAGATTCCGGCGTTCACATTCGTCGCGCCGGTATACGTGTTGGCGCCAGTGAGCGTGGTGATGCCTGGGCCCGCTTGCGTGAGCGGGCCCGAACCGCTGATCACCTGGCCGAGTGTCAGCGCGTTGCTGCGGTTCACGGTGAGCGCGCCGGTGCCGAACATCTCGATGTCGCCCGGACCCACACTGCCGGTCGTGCCACCATCGCCGAGCTGCAGAGTTCCATCGAGGATCTCCGTCGGCCCCGTGTTGGTGCTGTTGCCGGTGAGTGTCAGCGTGTTGGCGAGCGCTTTCTGCAATATACCCGCGCCGCTGATCACACTCGCATAGGTGATCGGGGCGGTGTGCGCGAACTGCAGGATGCCGTTGTCGACGATGGGGCCGATGACCGTACCGGTCGCCGTCGAATTGCCCAGGTTCAGTATCGCCATCGTGATCGTGGTGGTGCCGGTGTAGGTGTTGGTGCCGGTGAGGATAATCTTGCCGCCGGTGCCGGTGATCGCCAGGTTACCGGCACCGCTGATCACGCCTGAGAACACGTCGGTGTTGCTGCTGGTGTTGAGGGTGGCGCCGCTCAGCAGGCTGACATTGCGCGCGGAGGTGATGTCAGCGGTGGTCAGCAGCGTGCCACCGTTGAAAGTCAGCGCGCCGGCGGCATCGCCCAGATTGTTGTCGTTGGAGATCGAAAGCGTGCCGGCGTTGAGGAGCGTACCGCCGGCATAAGTGTTCGCGCCGCTCAGCGTCAGTGTGCCGGCGCCCGACTGCGCGAGCGTGCCAGTTCCACTCACGATCCCGGCGTAGGTGAGGTTGTTGCTGCGATTGAACACCAGCGCGGCATTGTCGACGATGTTGCCGGAGATGCTGCCTGTCGCGCCGCCCGCGCCCAGCTGCAGCGCGCCCGCGGAAATCGTCGTGCCACCGGTGTAAGTGTTGGTGCCGGTCAGCGTTGTTGTTCCGGTACCGAGTTGCCTGAGCGGGCCCGTGCCGCTGATGAGCTGGCCGAGGGTGAGCGCATTGCTGTGGTTCACGGTGAGCGCACCGGTGCCGAACATCTCGATGTCGCCCGGACCGACGCCGCCGGTCGTGCCGCCATCGCCGAGCTGCAGAGTTCCATCGAGGATTTCCGTCAGCCCCGTGTAGGTGCTGTCGCCGGTGAGTGTCAGCGTGTTGCCGAGCGCTTTCTGCAATATGCCCGCGCCGCTGATCACGCCCGCGTACGTGATCGGGCCTGTATGCGCGAACCGGAGGATGCCGTTGTCAACGATCCGGCCGACGACCGTGCCGCTCGCCGTCGAGTTGCCCAGGCTCAGTATCGCAGCGGTGATCGTGGTCGTGCCGGTGTAGGTGCTGGTGCCGGTCAGGGTGACCCCACCGGCACCGGTGATCGCGAGGTTACCGGCACCGCTGATCACGCCCGAGAACACATCGGTGTTGCCGCTGGTGTTGATCGTGCCATCGCTCAGCAGGCTGACATTGCGAGCGGTGGCAACGTCGGCCGTGGTCAGCAGCGTGCCGCCGTTGAAAGTCAGCGTGCCGGCCGCATCGCCCAGATTGTTGTCGTTTGAGATCGAGAGCGTGCCGCCGCCAATCGTCGTGCCGCCGGTGTAGGTGTTCGCGCCTGCGAGCACCAGCGTGCCGAGATCGGTCTTGTCGATTCCACCGCTGCCCTGGATCACCGCATTGATCGTCGCGGTCATCGCGGCTCCGGCACCGGTGCCATCACCGACGCGGATGATCGAGTCGGCGGTCGTGGTGGTGAGCGGCGCGCCGGTGATGGTGTAACCATTGACCGCGAACTGCGCGCCGCTGACGGTAACCGCACCCGCACTGTTGTCGACCGTAACGGTGCCAGGCGCCGCCTGGAAAATCGCAAAGCCATCCGTGACCCACGGCGCATTCACCGCGCCGGTGCTGTCGGTCCACGCGTCGTTCGCCGGTGTGGCGAGCCAGGTCCCGGTGCCGCCATTCACCGCGGCGTCGTTAAAAAGAGCGGTATTGTTCCCGTCCCAGAAAGTGAGCGGCCCGAGCCCCGCCGCGTTGATCAGATTCACCTGACTCGCGACCGAGGTCTGCACGGAGAACGGACCGCCGGCCGGCAGCGCGCCCAGATTGAGCCCCTGGTTGGTGAGCGCGCCGGTGTAGCTGATCACGCGATAGACGCCACCCAGCAAACTGGCACTCGCGGTCGAGACATTCAGCGTGCCGTCGAGCGTGAGGTTGCCATTGACCTGCACGAGATCGTTGGTCGCGCCGCCCACGACGTTCGGCGTATTCAATTCGTAGTCGAGGATCGAGCCCGCATCGAGCACGAGCGTGCCCATGGTGAGCGTGCCCGGACTGTTGCCGGGCGCGAGATGGCCGCCGCTTAAAACGGTTACGGGCCCGGCGATATTGCCGTTGCCTCCGAGCGTCGCTGTGTTCTGCACCGTCGTCGCGCTACTCGCGAGCGTGCCGTTGACCCGTAGCGTGCCGGCGTTGACCGTGGTCGCGCCCGTGTACGTGTTGGCGCCGGTGAGCGTCAGCGTGCCGCTGCCGGACTGGGCAAACGTTCCGGTCCCGCTGATGACGCCGGCGTACGTGAGCGCGTTGCTGCGATTGAATACGAGTGAGGCACTATCCACAATGTTGCCGGCGAGGCCGCCGGTTGTCCCGCCGCTGCCGATCTGCAGCGTGCCGGCGGAGATCGTGGTGCCGCCGCTGTATGTATTGCCGCCCGTGAGGATCGTCGTGCCGGTGCCCGCCTGCGTCAGCGAACCGGTACCGGATATGACACCCGCCAGCGTGACGCTGTTGTTGCGGCTGATGAACAGCGCGGCGTTATCGACGATGGATCCGGCGATGCTGCCGCTGGTCCCGCTGTTGCCGAGCTGCAACGTTCCGGCGGAAATCGTGGTGCTGCCGCTGTAAGTGTTGTTGCCGGTAAGAATTGTCGTGCCGCTGCCGGTAACGGTGAGCGAGCCCGCGCCGCTGAATACGCCACTGAACGTATCGATGTTGCCGCCGTTGTCGATCGTGCCGGTGCCGGGCAGATTCCCCGCGCGGGCCGAACTGATCCCGGCACTGGTCAGCAGCGTGCCGCCGTTGAAGGTGAGCGGTCCTGAAGCCGTGCTGAGATTGATGTCACTCGCGATCGCGAGCGTACCGCTGTTGAGAAGCGTGCCGCCGGTGTACGTGTTGACGCCGCTCAGCGTCAGCGTGCCGGTGCCGGATTGCGCGAGCGCGCCGGTGCCGCTCACGACATTCGCATAGGTGAGCGCGTTGCTGTGATTGAACACCAGCGCCGAGTTGTCGGTGATGTTACCGACGACGACACCCGTCGTGCCGCCATTGCCGAGCTCAAGCGTGCCGGCAGAAATCGTGGTCCCACCGGTGTACGTGTTGGCGCCGGTGAGAGTCGTTGTGCCGGCGCCGAGTTGCGTGAGCGTGCCGGTGCCGTTGACGATGCCGCCGAAGCTGATGGCGTCGCTGCGATTGAATACGAGCGCGCCGTCACCGTTGGCGGCGATATCGCCGACGACGCTGCCGCTGGTGCCGCCATTGCCGATGCGCAGCGTGCCGTCGGAGAGGACCGTGCCGCCGCTGTAGGTGTTGGCGCTGGTGAGCGTCAGCATGCCGTTACCGGTCTTTTCTAGCGTATAGCCGTTGCCGCCGTCGCCGATCACGCCGCTGATCGTCCCCGTGTCGCCAACGAAGAACGTCCCGATGCGCGCATTGTTGGTCAGGGTGACCGGGCCGCTCGCCGTGACACCGTCAGCCAGTCGCAATGCGCCCAACTGCCCGTTGGGCTCGGTCCAGCCGAGACCCGCGAGGGCTAGCGGGGTGCTGTAAGTGGCATTGGTCTCGAGCCACACGCCACCGCCACTTTCGACCGTCAGCCCCGTTCCACCGGCCGAGTTTGCGCCGGTGAGCGCCAGGCGCGCCCCCGATTCCACGATCACAGGACCGGTGAAAGCAGTGCCCGCGCCGCTGCCAACATAGGTCGACTGGTTGCTGACGCCTGTGCCCCGCAGCCGGATCAGGCCGCTGCCGGAGATGGCATTGTTGAGCGTATACGGCGAGTCCGAACGGAAGAACGTCAGCGTGCCGTTGTTGACGATGCTGCCGGTCACGCTGCCGGTCGTGCCGCCATTGCCAATCTGCAGCGTTCCGGCATTGATGGTGGTGCCGCCGGCGTATGTATTGGCGCTGGTGAGAATGAGCGTGCCGAGGTCGGTCTTGTCGAGGCCGCCACTGCCCTGGATCACCGCGCTGATCGTCGCCGTCATCGCGGCTCCGGCACCGGTGCCATCACCGACGCGGATGATCGAGTCAGCGGTCGTGGTGGTGAGCGGCGCACCGGCAATCGTGTAACCGCCGACCACGAACTGCGCGCCGCTGAAGCTCACGGCGCCCGCGCTGTTGTCGACCGTCACCGTGCCGGACGTGCCCTGAAAGACCGCGAAGCCGTCCGCTAGCCATGGCACGTTCCCGAGACCGGCGCTATCGGTCCACGCGGCGTCGGCAGGCGATGCGAGCCAGATTCCAGCCCCGCCATCCACCAAACCGTTGTTATAGAGTGCGCCGCTGCTTCCATCCCAGAAGGCCATCCCCCCGGCGCCTCCCACACCGCCGTTCGGTGCATTTACCAGGTTTACCTGCCGCGCCACCGCGGTCTGAACGAACAGATTGACGCCGGGGACGAGACCGGCCGGCACGGCGCCGAAGTCGAGGCCGTTGTTGGTCAGCGCCCCGGTGTAGTCGATCAACCGGTAAACACCCGGGCCGAACGTCCCGCCGCCCGACTGCGTGACGTTCAGCGTGCCATCGAGCGTGAGGTTGCCGCCGACGTTCGTCAGGTCATTGAGCGGTCCGCCCGGAACATTGGCCTGACCCAACTCGAAGTCGAGCACCGAGCCCGCGGAGAGCGAGAGATTGCCGGCGATGGTCAGCGTGCCCGGGGAATTTCCCGCAGCAATGTGGCCGCCGTCCTGCACCGTCACCGAGCCGGCGATGCTGCCGCTGCCGCCGAGCGTTGCGCCGCTCTGCACCGTCGTCGTTGCGCTCGCGATAGAGCCGTCCACGCGCAAAGTGCCAGCATTCACATTCGTCGCACCAATGTAAGTGTTGGAGCCAGTGAGCGTCGTGGTTCCCGTGCCCGCCTGCGTCAGCGCGCCCGTGCCGCTGACGATGGCGGCATAGGTGATGAGGTCGCTGCGATTGAACGCCAGCGTTGCGTTGTCGACGATGTTGCCGGTGATGCTGCCTGTCGTGCCGCCCGCGCCCAGCTGCAGCGTGCCCGCGGAAATCGTCGTGCCGCCGGTGTAAGTGTTGTCGGCGGTGAAGATCGTGGTGCCGCCGCCAATCTGGCTGACCGAGCCGGTTCCCGAAATCACGCCGGGCAAGGTCACGCTGTCGCTGCGGTTGATTTGCAGCCCCACATTGTTGGTGATCGGTCCGACGAGGCTGCCGCTGGTGCCGCCGTTGCCGAGGCGCAAGCTGCCGGTGCTGATCGTGGTGCCGCCGGTGTAGGTGTTGTTGCCGGTGAGGATGACGAAGAGGGTGCTGTTGAACGTGAGTGATCCTGGGCCGCTGATCACACCGGAAAAGGTGTCGACGAATCCCCCGGCGTTGAAAGTTCCCGCACCGGCCAGATTGATCGCACGAGCGGAGGTGATCGGCCCAACGCCTACCAGGCTGCCGCCGTTGAAGGTGAGCGCGCCGGCAGGATCACCGAGTCTCGAGTCACCCGAGATTCCCAGGATTCCCGCGTTGATGGTCGTACCGCCGGCATAGGTGTTGACGCCATCGAGCCTGAGCGACCCGCTCCCGTCCTTGATCAGCCCACCGCCGCCAGAGATTACGCCCTGCAGGGTCAGGGTCGTGCCCGGATCAGGGAGCATCGTGGCATCGGCGTTGAGCGCGATGGCGCGCGTGCTGGTGATGTCGGCCCTCGTCTGCAACGCGCCGCCATTGAAGGTGAGCGTGCCGGCCGCATCGCCGAGGTTGGCATCGCTGGCGATGGACAGCGTGCCGCCGCCGATCGTCGTGCCGCCGTTATAGGTGTTCGCGCCGGACAACACCAGCGTGCCGAGGTCGGTCTTGTCGAGGTCGCCCGTGCCTTGAACGACGGCGGTGATGGTCGTGGTCATCGCCTCGCCCGCGCCTGTGCCATCGCCCACGCGGATAATCGTGTCGGCCGTGGTCGTTGTGAGCGGCGCGCCGGCAATCGTGTAACCGTCGACTGCGAACTGCGCGCCGCTGAAGCTCACGGCGCCCGCGCTGTTGTCGACAGTCACCGTGCCGGGCGTGGCCTGGAAAATTGCAAAGCCGTCCGTCGTCCACGGCGAGTTCAAAGTGCCGGCGCTGTCGGTCCAGGGATCGTTACCAGCGGCAGCCCAGGTTCCCGTTCCGCCATCCACCTGGCTGTTGTTATACAAACCCGAGTTGCCACCGTCCCAGAACGTCAGGGGACCGCTCGCCGCAAGCGGAGCCACCAGGTTGACCTGCTGCGCCACTGAAGTTTGCACGGAGAACGGCCCGCTGCCCGGCAGCGTGCCCAGATCCAGCCCCTGGTTGTTGAGCGCACCGCTGTAACTGATCAAACGGTAGAGGCCGGGCCCGAACGTTCCACCGGCCGACTGCGTGACGTTCAGTGTGCCGTCGAGCGTGAGGTTGCCGCCAACGACCAGCAAGTCATTGAGCGCGCCGCCGGGTACGTTGGCCTGACCGAGCTCGTAGTCGAGTACCGATCCCGCGGAGAGCGCGAGATTGCCGGTGATGGTCAGCGTGCCGGGAGAGTTTCCCGCAGCGATGTGGCCGCCGTCCTGCACCGTCACCGAGCCGGCGATGCTGCCGCTGCCGCCAAGCGTTGCGCTGTTCTGCACCGCCGTTGCTGCACTCGCAAGCGAGCCGTTCACCCGCAGCGTGCCGGCACTGACCGTCGTCGCGCCCGTGTAAGTGTTCGCACCGGTCAGCGTCAGTGTGCCGCCGCCGATTTGCGCGAGCGATCCGCTACCGCTCACAACGCCTGAGTAGGTGATGAAGTTGGTGCGATCGAACACGAGCGCGCCGTTGTTGACGACGTCGCCGACGATGCTGCCCGTGAAATTGTTGTTGCCGATCTGGAGCGTGCCGGCGCTCACCGTCGTGCCGCCGGTGTAAGTGTCAGCGCCGCTCAGGATCGTCGTGCCGGTGCCCGCCTGTGTGAGCGAGCCGCTGCCGCTCACCACGCCGCTGAAGTCGGCGGTGTCAGAGCGGTTGAAGATCAGCGCGCCGTCGCCCGTCACATCGCCGGCGAGACTGCCGCTGGTGCCGCCATTGCCGAGCTGCAACGTGCCGGCCGAGATCGTGGTGCCGCCGGTGTAGGTGTTGTCGCCGGTCAGAATTAGCGCGCCGCTGCCGGTCGCCGTGAGTGAGCCCGCGCCGCTGAACACGCTACCGAAGGCATCCGAGTTGCCACCGTTGTTGATGGAGCCGTTGGTCAACAGATTCA
>Ga0137409_10001696_pt1 | contig 23868 bp, 27 predicted proteins | sample CZODoug1_16funga_FD_122059 | JGI IMG/M metagenome (GOLD analysis project Ga0137409, IMG submission 122059) | Vadose zone soil fungal communities from Angelo Coast Range Reserve, California, USA - CZODoug1_16fungal (Hybrid Assembly) | ecosystem: Environmental > Terrestrial > Soil > Vadose zone...
ATGTCCTTGACGTTTGCTACGCTTCGCTTCAGAGACATTGCCTGGTCCTTTCGATCCTATCGGATGGCAGCCGTTGTAGGTTGCCGGCAATCAATGCAGCCACGGCAGCGTCCAACATTGCAGTGTTCGCTGAGCCAGTGTCAGGTAGCGGCCGCCAGTGATCTGCTCGTACTGCTGATTTGCATCCGAAATCGTGCCTGCTCTTTCGCGCTGCATGACGTCCAGAATGCTTCGAAGCTCGCCGGCAGGCGCATGTGCGAGGTCGTCCACGGTGAGATAGAAGTCTCCCATCAACGAGATGATATCGGCCGGCGTGAGCTGCACGTTTTCCGGGGCGCCTGTCTGTGGATTCAAGGATTGCCGAAGACGAATCCTGGCCCCACTTCTGCAGGGCCTGGGCCCTGATGGTGCGTGATTGAATCAGGCGCTGCACAGCCCGGTTGCCGATGTTTTGTTGAAGCTGCAGGATCGGATGCACGGGTGTATGAACCGGTAAAGGCGCCTTAGCAAAAATCCGAGCATTGTTCTGGCGGCTTCTTTCAGCCGCTCGGGTCGTCCGCTCCGGAGAGCAATGCGCCTTCATAGGCGCCCTATGAACAAACCTCGTTAGCCTCGTGCGGATACCAGTGTATTTTGAATGAAGGGCCTGAATAGGACAGCGGACACATTGGAACACAATGGTTCCAGTCGCCAGACGGTGATGATACGCCGGAGGGCCATCCATGATAACCGGCTATGGCCCATTTGATAGAGCTTTTAAAGTTCTCAGATGGAGTTCTCAGTCCCGATATCCCTGATCCTTTGTAGATGTCAATAAGCGCCTTCATGTTTGACTCTGAAAAGGCAAAAAACGTATTCGGGTCTTCATCGGAACACAGTTTGAACATTGTGCCGAAAATGACGTAGTTCGCTGCCCCTGCGTGATGGCAATCATTATCGACTTGAACCGATTCGCCGCAGGGGGGCTGAGCTCCTGAGCTCGCGCACGCTGGGCGGAAGTCTTTGTTAATCCAATTATTGTTGTGTAGTTCTACAATATCCCATGCACAGCTACCAACGCTGAAGCTAATCAGAGCATCGCATGCCTCTTCCCTTTGACTGCTATTCCATCCTTTAAAGATGCTCCTTGCGAGACGGACCGCATTGGCAATCTCTCGTGTCACATCAGGACCACACACAAACTTGGGAGGATGCCCCTCTACCTTCTCTGGCTTCACATCTACGACGCGTTCAACCTCTTCAATCACAACTGAGCGATTCATAGTGCGATCTGGCCTGCTGAGGTTTGCGGTAATGCAGTCCAGGAGAGATGCTCCTTTATGGGATACGACTTGCTTGCGTGCATCATCGGGCAGTATGTTGTAGATAGCATCTGCTCTCGCTTTGCGAAGATCTTCGTTCAGCTTCTCAGGTCCCGCACAGTCGGAGAGGCCCAGTATGCTCCACCGAACGTTTGGCTTCTTCATCAGTTCGACCACCTGTTTCCAATACAGGAGATCTTTAAGACTTTTCTTGACGACACTGCTGCCTACTGCGAAATTAACGACCACGTAACCATTGGCCGGCGGCGTCAATTCAAGTAAAGCCATCGATGTCGTTTCCGATTGCGCCACCTCATCTTTCTCACGCGGCGGACAATCCTGCGCAGAGAGGTTTGCCTGTGCACACGGCACAAAAGGAAAGCGTCGAACATGGTCAGCGCCGCCCTGCTGCATCGTATGCACCAGCTCGTGAGCCAGAAGAAGCCGACCCGATGGCGTGCCGGGAGCGTACGCTCCCGGGACAAACACTATGTCGGAGCCGACTGTGTAGGCGAGCGCGCCAAGCGAACGGGCAGACTCTCCTGCCTCCGGGCCGGTGTGTACTCGCACATGGCCCAAACTCGAGCCAAAGCGAGGTTCAAAGAACGCCCTTGTGGCCTCGTCAAGCGGCTGCCCTGCTGACTGCAACGTGTTATGAACCAGCGGCGATACATCTGACCCTGCCGGGTCTACTTTGCGCTGAACCAGCTTTTCTTTTTCTCCCTCACACTTTGAGCAGGGTGACCCACCGCCGGCGCAAGGAGCACATGCACGCTGGAGCCCGGGTTCGGGCATGCGCATGACTTCCTGCGCCACGCGATCCGCCTCCTGCTCGTAAATGTCGCCGGGATGACTAATGCGCAGTTTCATCTGAACGCGACGGGATTTCACCAGGCGCTGCACCGCCTGATTACCAGTCGTGTGCTGAAGGCGAAGGAGCGGGTGGACCAATGAACCGGCCGGCAACGGGGCGTTCATCGGTTGTGACACCGGTCTTTGATGATCGGTTTGCCTCGTTGCGGCTAGCCGCTGATTCATAGGTCCCCCTTCATTGAGCCGCTGCAATTGTTCACGGGTTGATCCTGAAGAAGCCCGTATTCAAGGCGCCTCCAATAATGACTAGCAACTGGTTCTCGCCTGCGCGGAACGAAATCCCGTCGAGGGAGAACCATCCTGCGTCCCCCGTAACGATAATCACGTTTCCGTTCGCGTCGATATCGCATCGACCGGCTACATTCGGATTGGTCATCACAACACGCAGCTCTTTAAATGGCGGTTGGTACCCGCTTGGCAACGTAAAGATTGTTTGTCCGCTGACCGCCGGGACGTTTCTTTTCACCAGACCTCTCAAGTGCACCATTCCTTGCCTGTCGCGGTAATACCCGGCTGGATTGAATTCAAAGCCGTAGTTGAGCCAGCCGTTCAGGAATGTCGGAGCAATCCAGTTCTCCTGGATGATCGCCCCACTCAGCGTGATATTGCCGTTGAGAGCGATGTTCCCTTTGACGTGCAGCATCTCCTCGGGATCGGCCGTGCCGATGCCGACCCTGCCCGTATTGGCCTTGATAAATACCCGAGGGCTGTTGTTTGTCCGGAGTTGGAGATCGCTTGCGGTCATCGCGGAAACGACGGCGGAAGTGTCGACTCCTATCAAAATCTCCTGGGTATCGTTCTTAATGTTTTCGTAAACTCCAGCCGCCGCGCCTGCTGCGGACACACTCAAATTTCTGGTCGGCGCCGTCGTCCCGATGCCGACGTTGCCGACGGCAGTGAGGTTCCCGCCTATCGCCGCGTTGTTTGTTACGTTCAGGCCAGTCCCCGCGGCTGTGATCGAGAGCGCGCCGCTCATCGTGTCTCCAGTCTTTGCCAGAGACCCGCTGTGAGGATTAGGGAGTGCCGTATGGGCGTCGATGTATGATTTCGTCGCCGCGTGGAGTGGCAGTGTGGGAACAGCCGGCAAAGTAACGGGGCCGGTCGTAGTCAAATCGCCCGTGATCTGGACGCCGAACGCCGGGACCGCGGGAAGCGGCCCGATCTGGAGTTTTCCCGTCGAGTGGCCGCTAAGCAACCGACCTTCAACGGTAACGGTGTCTGTATCAGCGTCCCCCAGAATGACATTCCCTCGCATCTCCTGAGCGTTGATCGAAGTGGTCGTCCCCTGGACGGTCACATTTCCGAGCACCGTCAGATCCCTCTTCACCGTAAGATCTCCCTCGACCGCGGGCGCTGAATAGAGGGGCCGGAACGTGTTGTTCAAGGCGAGGGGAGAGACCGCAGATACCTTGGCCAGAACGACTCCATTAATGTTTGCCGCATTGGCCAGGACGGGAGTCTCGGTCCAACGCTTACTTCCGGCGACACCGGTTTCCGAGGTCTGATCTGTTGTGTCTTCCTTGTATGAGATTGTTATGTCCGTCGCGACGGTAATCGGGACATCTGTTGCAGTATCCAGAATGATCTCGCGTCCCTGAACGTCGATCGCCATTCCTGGTTGCACAGTAACCTTGCCCGTTCCCGGCGTGACTGCCAATCCAAACACAATCCCCGGTGTATGAAGGCGCAGGTTGTGACGCCGCCGCATGTCGAGATGGTACGTCTGCTCTTCAGTGAAGTCCTCCTCCCTTAAGAACTGACCATTAAAATAGTTGAGCCGCTTGATGGCCATTGCCGCATCCTCCTATCAGTCGCTAAATCAAAGTATCCCTGCCAACAGTGGACCTGACGCCTATCTGCAGGGTGGGTCCCTGAAAATTCAGTTTGTAAAATGTGTGAGCTGGTTTTTCGATGTCCAGGACCGCTTCCACAGCCCTGGCTTTTTCCTTTAACTTTCCCGGGTCGGGTTCGGCGAATGCGACATTGATAACGAAGAAATAGGGCGGAATCCCTCCGATTACCGTGTCCACACCAACCGTCGAACTCACGCCGACTTCCATGGGAGCCACGTCATCCTTGATCGTTACTCCGGCTCCTGCATAAATCTTCAAATAGTCCTCGAGCCCCGCCCTGGTCCCCCGCTTGCGATACAGGGGAATGATCTTCGCGATCACAGCGCGCTGTTGTTCCTCTTCCCAGTCGGCTCGTAGCACGAGCGCCATCCAGGAGGCCAGCCAGGGCAGGAACTCGGCGGGCGCTTGTGCCGGATCAAAGAAATCGGGAATGTGATCGAGCTTGTCCCCAAAATCGCCAAAAACAGACTCGATGAGATCGAGCAGGCGATGCGCGGCCGGAGTGGGGCGGGAGGGCGCCGGACTCTCCTGGAAGACTTCCGGTAGAAAGGTGCTGTAGCGGACAGGCTCAGCCGAATCGTGACTCATGATGTCAACCCAACTGTGAGGGTTTGCAGATCAGGAAGACGATCCTCTGGAATGGCGATTTCCTTTGCCAGGAAATCCCCGTTCATAACGATGCTCTCCACATGATCGACTCCGGGAATTGCCTCAATCAGGTAATACAGTTCAAAAATGGATACCGGACGACCAAAGGCCCAACCGCGACCTTCGGGGCCGCCCTTGAGTGGATCGAAATAATCCTTCAATTTGTCCTCTACATCTTTCTTGACAACTTCAGATCTGGTATTCACTTGAGGCGCGACTTTTACATCCAACTTCACGGCGACATAGAGGGGACCGCGAACAAAGAGTCGCGTGCCAACCACTCTCCGGTCATCAAGGTGTTGTTTAACCTGTTGCAGGAGAGCGGGGGTGGGCACCCGGCCACTTGCAGGGACAATCAAAACGGTCACCCGTCCTTCGACGGCATTGGAAAGGATCTTCACTCGAGCAACTTCTGCGCTGGCGCGGGCGGCCTCTTGCGCGAAATCCTCGGCTGTCAAAACCCTGTAGGGTTCGTTGAATCTTTTTAGGCCTTCCCGCTTGACAGACTCCAGATCGTCTTTGGCCGGGGCCTCACCCAGCAACAGGGAGACGAAATTGAGGTATGTCCTCTCCGGTATCCGGTTAATGCGATAGAGCGTCGCTTCCGTGATCCAAGCCAGGAGTTCTATTAGCGTAATGCCCGGGTCGGAGGGGTTGTGGTTTGTCCAGTCGGGGGCGTTCCGCGGGATGAGCGCCTTCATCTCTGCGACGAGATCATCGAAGCGGCGTGTGTCCAGATTGGGCAATGGTAATGGCATGGCTAACTCCCTACGGCCACCACATCGTGATCGCCGGATGAGGGAAGGTCGATATTCTGAATCGCCACCCTGTCTTGCACCTGCTGTTCTCCTTGCCAGAGGATCAACTTGCGTAGACGATCGACCCCTTCGGTGCCCTGAATGACCGCAGCAATTTCGGAGAGGTAGACGTCGCGGCCAAACTCCCATCCGTTACCGTCCGCGCCACCGCGCAATGGATGCAAAAACAGCTTTATGCTGTCGAGGACCCGGTTCTCGACTGCTTTCGCGTCCTCGATCCGTTTGGGAATGACCTCGGCTTCGACCGAGACCGGAACGTAACGCGGACCGATAACATCGATTCGTTCGGCCAGGGTGCTCAATGATCGAGCGGTCAAATAATCCTTAACGATTCTGATCAAACCCTGCGTCGGCAGCGGCTGGTCTTCCTCGCCTTGCGGCACGATAATGATGGTTATCCACCCCGGTTCCTGTTTCTGGGCTTCCATCGAACTGGCCTTCGTCAATGGCAGACATCGCGCTTTCGATACTTCACCGGACGCCTGGAGCGCCAGCCATTCAAAATCCTCTGCGGTCACGGCGCGGTCGCGGTTCTTAACGAGTCGCGGGCCGGTAACGGTAACGCGACTGATATCTTCCTGATCTGATCCTCCGGCGGCAGCCTCGTAGTTGCGCACTTTATCGACAAACGGAAACGTCGTTTTGAGTTCCGTAATGGTGTTTGGAGCACAGTTACCGATCTTGCCGCCGCCCGACCGGTAAACGGCCACCTTGATGGTGTCTTTGCCAGGCGGAGGTATCAGGCCCCTGACTCCGTCGCCGAATGCCAACCGGCCGGTGATTCGATCCAGCACGTAGTGCCGATCGCCTGGACCGGAAAGGCTGAACGTACTGACCTGATGCCATCGGACCCAGACTTCGGTGATATTGCCCGCCTCATCCTTGATTGTGCGAATCGCATCCGGGCCTTCGTTGGCGATGATCTGTTGTTGTTCAGCCTCTGAAGGAAGCGCGCGCTCGCGGATCTCGACGACCTGGCCTTCCAATACCGGGGGCTTGGAAAAAGAAAAAGATTGGCCGGGCTCGCCGTTGCTCGAGCCCAGAACTTGATCTCTGAGCGTCACGCCGTGCTGTGCCCATACGGTGTTGAGCAAGATCCCCTGGAGCGTGGGGGCAATCGCATATGCTCCAGCTTCCACGCTCGCTCTGATCCAAAGCAATCGCTCGCCAAAAAGAGCCTTCTCGGCCAACGTCGAAGGACCGATGAATTGGACCAGGCCTTCTTCCGTGAAGTTGTGGGTTTCGTCTTCGACTGCGAGACGGGCCCACTGCTGTCCATCCCAGTATCGCCAAACTACGATCGGCGGCAATCCTGCCGGAGCAGCAACCGCACTGCCCTGCGTTTGCTCATAGCGTGGCTGAACCACCTGGAAAAAGAGACTCAAGGGCGTTCCCTGCACGGGCTTGTTCGTATCGCTATCGAATCCAAGGTAGAGTGCCGGCCACTGCTCGACCGAACGAAGAAATGGTTGAAAAGGGACTGTGCCGACTTCCCGGTAAAAAAAATCGTTCGCAGTGACGATCGTGAGGCCGGATTGCCCGACAGTTTCTGTGTAGTCGTAGTCTAAAGTAAACGATTTCAGGGAAGGAGGTTTGAAGGTCGCAGGAACGTATCGAGCTGTGTCCAGGAGTCCCTGCTGCTGAAGCATTTTAACGATGTTTGTTCGTCGCGTAGCATCGGGTTCCAGTGTCGTCAGCTGATCGGTGACAAGGGTGCTCGAGGTCGTCTGATATTCCGCTTCCTTACCATAGCCACCCGCAACGATCCGGATGCGGATCCAGTAGTTTTCCTGCCCGTTGATCGCGGCGGGGTTGATTGCCGGACACTGGAATTTAATGAACCCGTCTTTGGTGAAGGCGTTTGTCGTGTCAACAAATTTAAATGGATCAGTCGTCGCGGCGAGCGGTATGCCGGCGGGTGTGACTTCAGCGAGCTTACTCCAGTCGCTTTCATCCCAATACTCCCAGATCAGTTTGAGATTTGCCGTGTCGGGTTTGGGCGGAGTGTCCGATAAGGAGACGTTGATCGTAATCTGGGCATTCTTCTTCGAAAAAGCTTTGCTGCTGCCGATATAGAACGTGTCGTTGAATCTGGGCCGCTCGCCAAATGGGAAAAAGTCTTTGGAGACATCAATCGGCTGGCTATTGAGGAACGCCAAATCCGGCAAAAGATTGCTTTCGACAATTCTCACTTTGGCCGTTATCGAGGAAACGACAGGCCACCCGTTCGGATCCAGGGACAGAGGTTGCGCGGTCTTTGCACGGATCCAATAGCTGGACTTCTCGATCGGGTTTCCTTGATTGGTATAGCCTCTTAGCTTCGCTTCCGTTATTCCAGAGACGTCTATTGATATCGGCTGGCCGCTCGCCGTTTGAGGCGGGTCCGGTTTCCATCCATCGTCGCCTGATGAGTACTGCCACGCGAGTTGTCCCAGATTTCCACTGGCAAGTCCTATAGTGATTTCCACCTTGACACCTGCGGCCGCGGCGCGGGCAAACAGAGTGCTGTGCCCCACGTAGAGAACATGCTCGATCAAAGGCCAGGTGGAAACCGACTGAGGGCGAAAGATTGCTTTCGTGCCTGCACCAGCCGGTGCCAGCAACACCCGGATATCTGCGTACTGATCCTGGTCCGGGTTCAGGGAGTAAGCCCGCGACAACGAGGCGCGAGCGACGACCAGATCCTCCTCAGTCTCGAAGACGACATCTTCGGCCTTTGCGACTCCAACCTTCGTCCCTTTGGGTACCGACGCGTCCATCGGCGCCTTTTCGGCCAGGAAAAATGTTAGCGGCGCACGAGCCGCCCTTGGGGAGAGAAGGTCGATTCCGAGCAGATCCAGGAACGCGAGAAAGTTCTTTTCGGGCACCCGGTTGAGCTGTTCGATGATGATCTCACCCATCCGGGCGGCAAGCTTCAGGACAGCCATGCCGAAATCCTGAGGATCCTCGGCCAGATCGAGAATTCTGCCTCGGTTGGCAGGAGTGTCGGCGGGAAACACCCCTGGCGGCTTCCAGTCTGGAAAGTATTGAGGGATGCCCTTGACCAGGTCATAAAGCAGATCATCGATTCGTCGTTTATCGATTTTGGGCGCTGCTGCGGGTCGCATCATTGACTCCCCAGATAAAACGGATAAACCAGATTGTGCTCGGTGTTGGTCGAGACGATCCTGTACTCAATCGTGATGAGAAGGATCTGGCCGCTTTCACTATCCGGATTGGCATCCACGTTGAGCAGTTCGATTCGCGGTTCCCATTTCCTGAGCGCCTCCTGCACATAAAAGATGGCAAGCCCGGCAGTCGATGTGTTGTTGGGCGCAAAGGCCAGTCGCTTGAGGTCGGCACCGAAATCCGGCCGCATGACGCGCTCTCCTCTCGATGTACCGAGGATGATCCGGATAGATTCCTGTACTAATTCGTCATATCTGGAGATAGCGACTTTGTTCGCGTCCACCTGGACGGGGAACTTCCAGCCCACTCCCAGGAAAGCCTGTTCCGCCATCATTTCACCTCAACCTATAAGCACAGTCCCGACGGCAACGATGGTCCCACCCGGAAGGTCGGACGGATCGTTGCAGGTCATCGCCGTATCGTTACTGCGGGCAGCCATCTTGCCGTTGATCTTCACCGTAGGACTCCCGACCTTAATCGTTGCTTTGTTCGACGGTGAAGCCTGGAAGGGGCCGCCCTGAGGGATATGCGGTGGCGTGTTGCTCGCGGTTGAATCCACCGTCGCCGCCGGCATCCCCATGATGTTCACATCCGAGCTCAAGCCCCCGTCGATGATGCCCGCAAAAGGATGCGGAAGCGGCGTGGGCACAGCTCCACTGGGAGCGGGTATCATCACAATGTGTGTGTCTGTCGCAACGATTTGATCACCTTTTTTTGCCGCCGGCTGACCCATAGACTTTTCTTCGCTCAGTTAATTGATGTTCACCGTAGCTCCCTTGACCGTCATCGTCCCGGAAGCCTTGAGATTCATTTCGGATCCGGCCTCGACTTTCGCGGCCGCCGACGATTTGATTTCTATTTCCTTACCGTCCAGGCTGATCTTCCCCTGCGGGGCCTTCAGCAGAATGTCTTTGTCGGCCGTGATCGTGATCGTGTTCTGCTTGGTGTCGATCACAATGGAGTTTTTGCCCGACTTGTCGATCACTTCGATCTTCTCGCTTCCATCCGTATCGTCGAGCTTGATGAGATGGCCGCTGCGGGACTTGATGAGCCGCAGGTTGTTCTTACCGTCGTTGGAAAATTCCGCCGGAGGTGTGTCGATTCCATTCCACAGGGCACCGATGACGTATGGCCGCTTCATGTCACCATGCTCGAAGGCAACCAGTACTTCGTCGTCCACCTCAGGCAGGAAGACAGTTCCCCGGTCCTTTCCTCCCATCAAAGTAGCGACCCGCGCCCATGAACTTTCATCGTCCTCGGAGAACCACGGGAACTTGACGCGCACTCGCCCCAGATTATCCGGGTCCTTATTATTCGTGACGATCCCGATCTCAACTCCCGTCTTCTTCCCGTTGACAGCCGCCTGCTGTCCACTTGTAAGCACATCAAAAACACTCATATGGCGTTCCGCCTCACTTTGAAGCTGGTTTTATACCCGTCCCGGCCAACGGTATGCGTAGCCGAGGTCACGTAATAGATCCCGCTGAATGGCTTACCGATGTCGGTGATCTCAATCGTCTTGCCGGACCGTATGACTGGGGTGCCGGGACATTCTCCGTCCGCCTCCACAAAATCGCGCTGCTGCCGGTTGTACCAGGCCTTGGCGATACGTTGCGCCTCGTCGGCATCAATCACGGCTTCGTCGGTAATAGTGCGCGTGGCAGGAGCAAACGCCTTCTCGGAAACCTCGGCGCCCGTTTTCGATCCTCCCATTTTGGACGCTTCATCACCGGCGCCCGCCTTCCCGAGAATCGGCTTTTTGGTTTTTACATCCCAGCCGCGGACTTCCACTTTTCCGCCTTCAGGAACGGCGCGCTGTCTGGGAGTGAACCGAATCAGATCGCGACGATATGCGAGAGTCAGCGCCGGTCCTTCCGGTTCACGAGTTGTTCTGAAGAACAGCGTCTTATCCTCGACCTTCACCTCGTAATTCTCCGGCTTCAGTTTCAACAGGAAGGTGAGGTTGTTGACGTTCTCCTGGGTCACATGTTCCTGTTGCGTGACGGTGTCTTCCACTTGTCCAGTGAGACCGACCTCGTCTGCAATTTTGGAGGCAATCGCGCTATAGGTCATTTTTTGGAAAGTGCGTTGTTGCGTTCCGAATGTAAGGCGGTGCAAACGGTTATATGCCTGGATCTTGAGCGAATCGCCTCCATCGCCGCTGCCGAACGATGGCTCCAGCGCAGTAACTTCACCAGCAAAGATGGGCGAGGTTTCGTTGACTCCGACGGCCACCTCGATAGGCGTGCCGAGCTGAAATTGCGTCAGGTATTCTTCCTTGATCATCTGGCGTACTCCATCCCACAAATTCAGCGTGATCTCCGCCATCGCCATACGATCCTCTTCTTCCTTGACCTCGACGGAAACGATATCCGCCTTCACCTCCGGCGAGACCTCCGTCTTGCCGCTCGACACGACAAAAAGTGGTACCCCAACCGCGGGAAATGGTGCTGCCGGCATCTTAAGGAACCAGGATCACTCGACCCACGTCCTGTGGCGTCGGAAATCGAAGCGCATCATCGATCTCGTTGGCTTCGGCAATCAGACGCCAAAGACGCGGATCGCCGTAGACTTCTGCCGCGATGACCGGAAGACGGTCGCCCGCCTTAATGGCTCGCACCCTCGTTTTGTCTGTGCTGTTCATAAAAGACCTCTATTGGGGCAGCTGGAGTTCGGCCGGCCACGGCTGAAGCGTCAACGTCAGCTCCGAGCGGACCGGTGTTCCGTCCGGCAGAAACAATGTGTAGCTCTCCGTAACGGATTTAACGACGCCTTTGTACACAACCTTTCCCCACTGGAAGAGACATCCCATGGGTTTGAGACCAGCGGATGGATCGAGCATGTCGCGAACTTTCTTGGTCATGCCGGTAACATCCTTCCTCTCTTCATAGGTGTCGAACTTCACGGTGAGTGTGAAGTCGCCCGGTGTTGTCCTGGTCCATTGCAAGGTTTTTCCGACCTCTTGCCAGGTCAAACTCCAGGACTTCGAATATTTCTCGGGGTTGAACTGCACAGGAATCGGCGCCCCGATGGTATTGCCATTGGCCCCTAACATTGTGAGTTTTGCCTTGTTCTCCGTTGCGATCGGCATCAGAAAATCCCCCGTCGTTCTTTGTCAATCACTAATCGCCGCTCGAGCAGGCGATAAACCTGCTCCGCGACTTCCGGCACAGAGAGCTGCTTCGCGATCTCACGGCTCTCCGCCATCACAGACCTTGCCGGGACCTCCACGGTGTGGGGCACCGCCGGTCCATACTCCGTCGAAGCTTCTGAAACGGAAGAAACCGCAGCCTGTGGTGCTCGAAGAGTTAGATCCACAGATGGGCCCGGCGTATCGAATGGCAATCTCTCGACGAAGGGAACCGGCATCGGCGCCAGCTCCATCGTTGCCTGATATGAGTCCAGTGTTCGTATGCTCGTAGCCTCGGGCTTTATGCCCGCGTTCAAGTCTCGAGGGAAAATTATTTGTTGGAAGTTGAACGCCGAGGTAAAGCCCGCGGCTACGTGCTCAGGCCATGCCCGGCCGCCTGATGTCTGGGGCTGATCCGGAAGATGCAACGGAGCCGAGCTTCCCGGCTGAGGAATCTTCACGAAGTTCTGCACAAACTTTGCGGATGCGGGAAACGCGTAGGATCCAGCGAGCGGCCGGGACACCATCGGCGAGAATTTCGGCGTCGGCGAAAGAGTCCCGGAGTGTGGAGGGCGCAGGAAGATTGCCGGCCGTTCCGTCACGTTCACATCAGAGCCACGCAGCGGCGGCAGAACATAGCTCGGAAGGGGCGATAGAGCGTATGAAATCGTTCGCCGCTCCGGGACTCCGGCTTTCGTTGTGACGCCAACCCTGGGCTCACGCCCGCGGCTACGATCTATCGCCGCTCCGCGTCTGTAAGACAGGTCCGAAATGCGCGGCATGTTGTCCGGCTGAACCGGGCCACGTGCGGCTGTCAGCGGATTCGCCACTTCCAGGACCGGCGCTTTCGATCCTATCGAAGCCGGTTTGCGAAAGATCTGCGGAGTTCCATCTGTAGGCGCCGGCTTTAGCCGGTCGCCGCCGGCACTGCCGAACAAGGTCGGCCGCGACCGGCTGAAGCCGGCGCCTACAGACCTGGTTCCAATTCCTTCTGAGATGGTTTCGGCTTCGCCAAATGGATAACCGAATTGCCTGAAGATGAGCGCCGGAAAGTCGAAGTGCCGGCCAGGAAAGAAACCATTCCCGACTGCGTTTTGATGGCGATCCTGTATTTGCCGCGCAAACAACAGGGATACTGGCTCGATCATAGAAGGCCCGCCACGCTTCCGACGCCTCGCACGGCAGACAGGATCTGACTCGCCGCCGGTTTGTTGAGCCCATGGTGGACCAGCGTCAGGGTTTCAAACGCCACTGTACTTCCAGAGGCGTTGAAAGTCGGTCCGGCCCACTTGATCGGATACGCGTCGATAAAATCCCACCACATCGCTGGGAGCCCCTGTGCGTCGAGAAGGTAAATGCTTCCGTTCTTTCGACTGACCTTTCCAGCCACGACGTCTGCATACCAATTCCAGAGAAGATCCAGATCCGTTTGTCCCTTCTTCAGCAGGAGATTGCTTTGGGTCGAAAACTTGGGAAGGATGATCTCCCGATCGTTGACGCCTCCCTCCCGGAACTTTTCGACCTCGGTGGAAATTTCCAGTCCGGAGACCTCGCTAAAACCACCCGCGATGATCCCTTCGATCTCTACCAGGAAGTTAAACGCGTTGTACGGATCGAGCCGAACTCCCAGGGCTCTCCCTGCCAATGCGATTCCAACATTCACTCCAATCGACGGCATTTCCTACCTCCGCTCTGCTTGTTCATTGAGGCGCTTGTTGATCTTCGAAACTTCTTCGCACCAGCGCCTCCGCTCCCGATGCTCCATGTGCACGATTTCGTCATGGGGCCAGTGAAAGTGATAAGCGAGAAAGGCTACTTCCTCGTGGAGCCGATCGAGGGGGTAGCCCACTATTCCCCCACTGGGACGACCTCAACATCAAACTTGTGCTCGCACTTGGGACAAGCTGCCTTGACTGAATTCGAGCCGTTCCCGTTGATCCGTTGATAGAAGTTCTGGAGGTAGACAAGGTCTTGTGAAAACAGCCCCTCAATCACACGCGTGTTCACCATTTTGAGATCGCCCAGCCGGGTCACGACACGAGACAGGAGAATCACAGTCAGGTAGGCCGGATTCTGCTGGACTCGAGGATCCTTCATCGGCAGGATCTCGTCGGCAGCCGTTGCCAGCCGCATCACGCCGTTCCTGTGAAGAGAGCTTTCCTCTTCGACGTAGCCCTTCGGGAGCGTGAATTCAAATTCCGTCTGAAATGCCATAACGAACTTCCTCCAATAACCGAATCGACGCTATTGAACCCGAACGACCTCTTCACAGACGAGGTCGAGGCTTTCGATCAGGACTTCAGCCCCCTTGGCAGCGAAGTCGGTGCAATCGTATTTAGTCGGCCATGCGTCCATGGCATTCCAGCGAGCCTTGTCGCTCCCTTCCTCGTCAACCAGAACAAGCGAGAGGTTCTTTTTGGCCTTGCTCGCGCCCTTTTCGATAACCTGCTTGCGCCAGTTGTAGAGGTCCATCGAGTCGGTCAAACCCCATTTCAGGGTGATGTTGCCGTACTTCGTTTGCCCGGAGAGTTTCCGGCCGTGGACGGGATCGGTTCCTTCCCGATACTCGACCGGATCGGTGGTCGAATCGGGAATCGTTGCATCGGTAAAACCTGCCTGAGTGATGCCGTCGATTTCTACTCGGAACCGGAAACCGCGATATGGGTCTTTTCTTGACATGATTCCATTCTCCTTTCCGACTAAGCTGCCTTACCCAAAGTTTTTTGACTAATCCGGATGATCACGAACTCCGCCGGTTTGACAGGGGCGACACCTATCTCGACGATGAGTTGTCCCGCGTCGATCACCTCTTGCGGATTGTTCTCCGAGTCCACCTTCACATAGAAGGCCTCGTCAGCAGTTGTCCCAAAGAGTGCTCCGTCTCTCCAGACCCTGGTGAGAAAGGCGGTGATGTTGCGCTTTACCTTGCCCCAAAGGGTCGGAGAGTTCGGCTCGAACACAACCCACTGCGTTCCTTCATCGATCGATTCTTCGATGAACAGGAACAGGCGTCGGAGATTGATGTATTTCCACTCTGCGTCAGCCGACAGCGTTCTGGCGCCCCAGACGATAATCCCGGTGCCCGGGAAAGAGCGGATCACATTCACGCCGGCGGGATTCAAAGTGTCGTGCTCGCCTTTCGTCACAAAGCGCTCAACGTCTACCGCCGAGTTGAGATATCCCTCCTCGATGCCGGCCGGGGCTTTGTGCACACCGCGCATGACATCCGTATGGGAATAGGTTCCGACAATCGCGCCAGAGGGGGGAACCAGCTTGGTTTTTCCTGACAGAGGATCGGCCATCGAGATCCAGGGCCAATACAGGGCGCCGAACGATGAGTTGAATCCTTTATCCATTCGGAATTTCAAGACATCCTGTGCACCCAGACCTTTCGGCGTATCCGCGACGAAGAAGCAATCTTTCCGATTCTGACAATAGGTGTATCCGGCCTGGGTGACCACGGAGTCACCCTGGGCATCGGGGATCGCGAGGATATTGATTTGATCGATAGGGTCGAATGCGTACACGAATCCGTCGGCGCCCGCCCAATCCGGGGATGTCAGAGCAACCCCGTTGGCCCCTCCAGCAAGGGCATCAGGGGCAGTGCTGTTCGTCGGGCGTGTGTTGCCCTTGTCGTCCACCTCGATCCACTTGGAGGCAATGCGCTTGAGTACATGATCCGGCTTGGTTTCGTCCAGAGTGAGGTTGTCGTACGCCTCGACCTCTTTGTCCTTATAAAGCACCGTCAACTTGAAGTAGTCCGCTCGAGCTGTGGCGCCGGGCGCGGGTGTCTCCGCATCGATCCGGATCTTGATGTTATTTCCCCAGTCACCCTCCGAGTTGGCTCTGACAATCAGGTCACCGAAGGCTTTCTCGGCTTTCTTCAGCGGCTGTGTCGATGTCCCCTTTGCTGCCCTGACGACGTAGCACTTTGTGCCACCTTCGTTAAAGAACTGAAAGACCGCATAGGCAAGGTAGCCGCCATCGATAAAGCCGCCGAAGGTGGTAGTAAACTGGGTCCAGTTGGTGATCAGGATGGCTCTTTTAACTGGTCCTCTCTCGGCGATTCCGATAAAGGCACCGGTGGATGTACCCACCCCTTCGATGGGCTTAATCCCCGATCCCACTTCTTCGACATAGACCCCTGGCGAAAGATATTCAGGCATGCTTCTTCTCCTTTGTTTAATGGCTGCGCCCTTCTTTGAGGCTGCGCGCTATCGCGCTTGCGCTTCGCGTCGGGCTTGCATTCGCAGCCGCTCATGTAATCAATGGTTATTCCGGTTTTCCCTGCCGCCGTGATCGAGCTGCCGGTTCAGCTTCCTCGGTCACCGCAATGTCTGCACTTTTGATCAGGGACTGGAGGTGCGGGGAGTTCAGTTGAGTATTGCTGACTTCCGCCTCTTCCCTGGCCTGAAGGTAGAGCGTCTTGTCACCTTCGAGCAGGATCGTCAATGGCTGAAACAGCTTGTTTTTAATGTGGGGCATCGGTCCTCCTTTAATTGATTGCTGCGCCCTGTCGGGCTTGCATTCGCAGCCGCTCATGTAATTGATTGCTGCGCCCTTCTTTGAGGCTGCGCGCTATCGCGCTTGCGCTTCGCGTCGGGCTTGCATTCGCAGCCACTCATGAATTTTCGATCTCAAGTCGCAATCGTCAGTGTGTAGCTTTTTTGAACGCGGCTTCCTTTGCTGTCAGTCACAGTCAAAGTCACACTGGTTTGGCCGGCCGCAGATGGTGTCCCCGCGATCGTCCCACTGCTGGGGTCCAGGCTCAGCCCGGTTGGTAAAGTTGTACTGCTGAACTGCAATGGGGCTTTGCCGCCGCTTGCGGCGACTACCTGCTGGTACGCGAGTCCGACTTTCCCCTGCGCCAGTGACGTCGATGTGATCGTCAACAGTGGCGTCAACTGCACTTCGAGCAGCGGACGGAGTCGTGGGAGCGTGACAAGATCCACCGCGCGCTCCCCTGCGGCAAACCACTCCGCACTCCAGACCAGCGTCTGCGTGGTCTGGGAAAGGTTCAGGAAGAGCCAATAACCCAGGCGATGAAGGACGGGCCGCGCAGGCTGATTCCTGATGCTGAGCTGAACTCCGCTGGTGATCGGTCCCGTCTGCGCTGTGGCATCTCGAAGCACGACTATCAGCGATACTCGTGTGGTCCTTTCCTCCAGGAATTTCATGCGCCTCCTCCTGAACGGGAAACTTTGGTGACCTTTTCTATCACTCGCTTCATCTGGATAATCCGTGCAGACGGAACTTTCACCGGAGTCACCAGATAGGCCACGGAAAGACGATAGGGTTTGTTGGGAAAAATCCCCCACAGCCGATTCATATCCTCCAGAGAAAGCGGGTTGGCGATGATTCGCACTGCATCGTTTCCCGCTTCGACCAGAGTTGGCGTAAGCAGCGGCGGCTTGAGGACCGGTTGGTCATAGAACGCCAGCATCACAGCTTCCAAATGGCCCAGGGCGGTGTCAGGCTCGGGGGCCATGGCCGTTACCAGATAGGAGAGGTCCAGGGTGAGGGGCGGTGGGCGCAGTTCGTTCTCTCGACTCGTGTCAGGGTCTTGATTGCGGAAATGAGGACCTTCTTGAACTTGATACAGGAAGAGAGAGACCTTGCCGTTTTGGTCCGCGTCTACCGGAGACTTCAAGACAATGTCTCCTTCCGCAAACCCAGCCTTCGCCTTCAGTAGTTCTCCTAATCCTTTTCCTATGGATGCGATGATCGTACCTGTGGGCTCCGGCATCCTATTCCTCTTTCATCAATTCGTAGTAGGGGCCGAAGTCGGCTTTGCTACACAGTCTGCCCATTTTCTGAAACTCCCGTTTTGTGGCACGGATGAGTTCCGGCATGCCGATGACTTTGCTGTCCTCGGCGGCCAGAAAAGCCGCATGCAGAACCACGTTTTTGATGTTGCCGCCTGTGAGCTTGAATTGGCGCGCCAGAAAGGCGAAATCGATGTTGGGACTTAGCGGAGCCTGCTTTGGAAAGATGCTCTCGAAAATCCGGCGGCGATAATCCTCCTCGGGGAAAGGAAAATCGATGGTGGCGTGCATCCGGCGCGTGAAGGCTTCATCCATGTTGTTTCGAAGATTCGTCGCAAGAATGACGATCCCGTCGTACTCATCCATCCTCTGAAGCAGGTAAGCGATCTCGATATTTGCGTAGCGGTCGTGAGCGTCCTTTACCTCCGAACGCTTGCCGAACAGTGCATCGGCCTCGTCAAAAAAGAGGATGGAGTTCGAGTGCTGGGCTTCCTGGAATATTCGGCTGAGGTTCTTTTCTGTCTCTCCGATATATTTGCTGACGACATTGGAGAGATCGATTTTATACAGGTCCAGTTCCAGTTCTCGCGCGAGGATGCCGGCGGCCATGGTTTTACCCGTGCCGGAAGCGCCCGAGAAGAGCACGTTCAAGCCTTTGCCCACCGCGAGCTTTTCGTCGAAACCCCATTCGCCGTAGACGAGGTGACGGTGCTTCACATAATGCAGGACCTCGCGGAGCTGTGTGGTTTGCTCTTTTCCCAGGACGATATCGCTCCACGTGTACTTTGGGACTATCTTCTGAGCCAGGGCGCCCAGCTTTTGGCTGGACTGGGAGCGGCAGGCATCATAGAGGTCGTCGGTAGTGAAGGACCCCTTTGCCGGGTCCCGCCAGAGGGCAAGGTTCCTGGCCATGATAACCGCATTCCGGATCTGGCCGGCGCTCAGGCGGAACTTGTTGGCCACTGCATCCACATCGAGTGGCGAGCGGTCAAGGCCGTCGAGGGATGCGTTCCAAAGCTCCTTTCGAAGCGCATAGGCCGGAACCGTGAAATCAACTCGAATGAAATTCCTGCGATGGAACAGTCCCGCTGATTCCCGCCCCTTGCTTCCCCCCAGGAAGGTCAGCGCCGAAGAGTCTTCCAGCTCCTGAATCAAAATTTCGCGGCACTGTCTGATCTTATGGTCGTCACCCAGCAGGCCGTCGAAGTGATCCAGATAGAGTGCCGCCTGCTGCAAAAGAGCCTCGCGGACGAGGAGGCGCGCCCCCATCTCGACGCCCAGCTCCCCATTCAGCAGACGTTCCGCATCCGCAACGAGCAACGGAATGCCAAGTTTGCTGCAGAGGGCCTCCGCGGTCGTTCGTTTCCCCGCACTGGCAGGCCCCTGGAAATAGAGAGTCAAGCCTTCACATTGGCCGGCTTTTGAATATCCCTCTATCAACTGTTCCAGACGCATCTTCATTTCGTCCGGCAGGACGAGGTCTGGCCAGGGTATGTTGGGTTCTGCCCATTGGACAAAAGATAAGATCCGGGCGTCGATTTGATCCGAACCAAACAGGTAATTGGCGATTCGCTCGTCAACGTTCACGTGATAGGCGAAAAACGGGGGATTCCGCTCTGTGACCTCCGCGAACAGCGTGACGAGATGAGAACGGATCAGAGGAGCGCTGGAAACGAAACGCTGGCGGCTCATAAGCTTCTGCTCGAAGCTGGAGCAGAGTAGTACCACAACCAGATCCAGGCTCGGCCGCTTCTTGGTGAGATTGTCCTGAAGGTAGGCGTAGAGCTTTTCGTATTTGAGATCGACTTCCGGAGCCAGGCAGATTAAGAGGACATCGACGTCAAAAGGGGAAAGTTGGAATAGTTCCTTCAGCCGCTCCAGGCGCAACGATGCTCCTGCTTGCATACTCCTGGCCTTCCTGTCGGAGATAGCGGCTTCGAGGGACGCGAGTCCGTCCTGGAGGTGCTTGACCTGTGGAGATTCTATCTGCCTCTCGGTTTCAAACGGATCTTCCTGGGCGAGGATGGAATCGATCTCCTCCTCTTTGATGCAGAGGCCGGTGAATTGGTCCGGAGCCCCCCTGCCTGTCATTCTGAACTTCAAAATCTGGAGACGAACTTTAATCTCGATTCGTCCGAGTTCTTCGATTAGATGCTCCAGGCTATTCCTGTAACCTTCCATCCGGATCCGTTCCTTACTTCCCTCGCAAAAACTTCTCAATCTCTCCCAGCCGATCCTTCATCACTCCGTAGATTTTTTCAGAAGAAGTAACATCTCTACGAGTGAGCCATCCTTTTGAAACCAGCATATCCAGCCCTTCCTGAACCGTCTTCCTTCCCCGACCCGCCAAATCTTCCGACAACCACCACTTGATGACTCCATCCACCGTATCTTTCGCATCAGGGTGCTCAACGAGGTACCGCAGGATTTGGCGGTTCAGCTTTTCATCGTTTTCGGATGAGCCCTTTCCATTCAAGGGGGTTTAACCTTTTCTTAATGGCTGCGCCCTATCGGGCTAGCTTTCATCTCATGCCGTCTCATGGGAGCCAGCGTTGCAAGTCGAGTGCCACCGAAAACGCGGCGAATCTGCGCAACTTAACTCCGGTTTGTGCTCTTACGATCTTCCGAGGCGAGGCCCTCTTACCGCACCGCGTAAGGGGAGCACGTGAGAACTGTTTCAAAATTCAGGAAACAAGAAGGTGCGGCGAATGTACCGCAACAATGCGACGACTCTGCCGCAGAGGTTCGTGAACGCGGGCTAAAGCCCGCGACTACATTTGAGGTTAACGTTCGGTAAATGTAGTCGTGGGCTTTAGCCCGCGTTCATCATTAATAGAAGGAATGCCGGTCGAGGCGATACTTCCGGAGCAACCGTTGAAAAGAGCGACGCTCTTTTCCGGCGCTCTTCGCCGCTCGAGTGATGTTTCCTTGATGGGCGGTCAAGAGGCTTATGAGGTAGGTCCGTTCGAATTGTTCGATCGCGCGGTTCTTTGCTTCACGAAAGAGGTCACTTCCACCTCTTTCGGGTTTCGAAGCTGAAGGAAGATCGATATCTTCGGCTTGAATGATCGACGTGGATGTCAGAATGATGGCCCGCTGGATGACACCCTCCAATTCCCGGACATTACCCGGCCAGGCATAAACCATCATTTTCTGGAGGGCCTCCGAAGAAAAATCGGAAGATTCTCGGCTATATTGCCTCGCATATTGTGCAAGGAAGTGTGAGCTCAGAAGCCCGATATCGGCAATCCGATCACGAAGAGGCGGAATGGACAGCGAAAGAGCGTTCAGACGGTAATAGAGATCCTCACGGAATAGTCTGAGCGCGACTCTCTGCCTCAGATCCGAATTGGTGGCGGCAATGATCCGGACATCGGCCACTATGCTTTTGGAGCATCCCAGGGGCCGGTACTCCCCATTTTGCAGGAAACGCAGCAGCTTGACCTGCGCCGAAGGACTTAAAGTATCGATCTCGTCCAGAAAGAGCGTGCCGCCTTCCGCTTCGGCAATAAGCCCTTTCTCCGCGGAAGCGGCGTCGGTAAAAGCTCCCCTGGCATGTCCGAAGAGTTCATTCTCGAAGAGATGATCCGGTAGGGCACCACAGTTGACAGGGATAAACGGTTTACCTTGCCGGGGGCTGTGATAGTGGGTGGCTCGGGCAAACAGTTCCTTTCCTGTTCCGGTCTCTCCCGAAATCACGACCGTCGCGTCAGAGTGGGCTAACGGAGGAATTTTCTCGACGACCCTCAGAAAGCACTCGCTCTCACCGACGAGTGACTCGAGGTGCAACTTCTGTTTGATCTCCCTGGCCTGGAGAGGAGCCACTGTTGGCGTCTTCCGATGCAAAAGACGTTTGATCCGGAGGGAGATGTCCGTTTCACTGAATGGACAGGAGAGAAAATCATCCGCGCAATTGAGAAGCGATTGAAAAACTTCTTTTGGATTGTCCCACCCCACACAGAACAGAGTCAGAACCGAGGATCGGTTCCACTCTTTCCTGAGCGTACCTCCATTGAGTGATTCCCTGAATGAAGGCCGGACAAGAATGAGATCGGGTACGCAAGATAACTGCTCGAGCGGAAGCGCATCACTGCGATAGAGATGGACCTTGGCAGCCGGTAGAACACTCTGAATCAGCTTTGGGAGCCGCGTGCAGTGCTCCGCTGGGCACGGAATGGGGTTCAGGTCGAGGATCAGAATGTGATACGAGCCCACGTTCATCTCCGCGGGAGATGTAAATGATTGGTTGCAAATCCCAGCTCAGGCTTAATCCGAAAGTCAATGAGGATGGGTCAATTCTCAAGCAGCATACTGCGAAGAAGCATACGTCCCACGTACGAGGTCAAAGCGCAGTCATAAGAGCCTCCAATATGGTGTCGGCATTTTAGGGCGGCGCAACGCCGGGTTCCTAAGGAAATTTATGGAAAAAAAGAGTAAAGATTATTAGATGAAAGAATTCCAACTCTGCGGCCTGGGCAACGCCCTTGTTGACATTTTCCTGGAAATCTCCGAAGCCGAGTTCGCTTCGCTTGGATTTGAGCGGGGCACCATGCGGCTCGTCGATCTCGCCGAACAAAAAACCCTGCTCGATCGCTTTCAGAAACACGAGCCGAAGCTGGTCAGCGGCGGATCTGTCGCCAATTCCATCATTGCCTTTTCGCAGCTTGGAGGCCAGGCGGCCTTCATCGGCTGCGTCGGAGATGACCGCTACGGCCTCTTCTATGCGGGCGAATTCGAGGAACTGGGCATCGATATCGACAACCCGATCATCGTCAATGAATCGACCGGCACCTGCGTCTCCATTGTCACTCCGGATGCAGAGCGCACCATGCGTACGTGCTTAGCCGTAGCGAGCCATCTCTCGGCCCGGCACATCGACGAAGTGCGCATCAAGAACTCCGAATGGCTGTTCATTGAGGGCTACGTGTTCGCCAACCCCGATACCGGTCAAACTGCAGTTCGGGAGGCGATCCGCATCGCCAGACAACATGGCACCAAAGTCGCCATCACTTGTTCCGAAGCGTTTGTTCCCCAGGTCTTCGCCGACGCGTTCCACGACGCACTGCAACACACGGACTTGCTCTTCTGCAACGAAGCCGAAGCCTGCGCCGTAGCCCAGGCCGGCACAGCCGAGGAAGCGTTTAAGAAACTCAAAGGAAAGATCCCATCCCTGGTCGTGACGAACGGCCCATACGGGGCATACATTCGGCACGCCGCCGTCGAGGCACATGTTCCATCGTTTCCGTCCGAACCCAAGGATTTGACAGGTGCCGGAGACATGTTCGCAGGCGCGTTTTTGTACGGCATCACGCACGGCGTTTCGCCGGAAAAGGCTGCTCGCGGCGCCGCCTTCTTGTCTCACAAGGTCATCTCGCAAGTCGGCGCCCGCCTGCACCACGGGACCAGGCAGTTTTGGGATGAGTGCGCCGGCTCACACAAGTAGTTTTATGCAATGACCGTCGCCGCCTGCGGGAAGACAAACGAATAGCCGGGATCCAGGCGCTGGCCCGCCAGCAGATTTCGTGAATGTCGTATGGATCGGTTGGTCCTTTGACAGAGTCGCCTAACACCTCGAAGACATGCTCGATCCCTTGAGCAGCGTCGATATCAACATCGCAGTTCGATACGGACGAAGTCATTGAGGTCCGCGCCACCGGCCGTCGTCAGTTGCAGTTCAAGACTTGCGGTCGCCATTTCGTTCACCTCCCTTTATTGCGGATACCGACAGTGATAGAGTGCAGCCATTACGTGGACCCGTTCCAGAAAAAAGGAGAAAAAAACCGATGAAGTCTTTACTGGTGTTCGCAACATTACTTGCAATGGCTGTTCTGCTCACGGCTGCCGCCGCAACATCGCCGGTAACATACGTCGATCACAGCAAGGTAGCCGAAGTACTGGCAAAAGGCGGCGCGCTGGCCAGCGGCTCGGACTATCGCGTCACCGGCAATCGTCGCGACGGCAAGGGAATGGTTGAAGTGCATAACAAGGAGACGGACATTTTCTATGTCATCGACGGTGAGGCGACGTTGGTGACCGGCGGCACCGTCGTCGGCGGAAAAACAACCGCTCCCGACCAGATTCGCGGAACGGAAGTCCAGGGCGGCGAGACCCATCACCTGGCTAAAGGCGACTTCATCGTGATCCCGGCCGGAACGCCGCACTGGTTCAAGGAAGTCCCGAAGTCCATCAACTACTACACGGTTAAGGTCGTGAAACCGTAGGAGGGAAGCTAATTCGGGGACAGACGGGTCTAAAACAAGATCTGACCAATGCTCAATTCCCAATGCTCAATTCTCATCGGCTGAGAATTGA
>Ga0137409_10001697_pt1 | contig 23867 bp, 25 predicted proteins | sample CZODoug1_16funga_FD_122059 | JGI IMG/M metagenome (GOLD analysis project Ga0137409, IMG submission 122059) | Vadose zone soil fungal communities from Angelo Coast Range Reserve, California, USA - CZODoug1_16fungal (Hybrid Assembly) | ecosystem: Environmental > Terrestrial > Soil > Vadose zone...
TGATTTCGGATTGACGATTGGCGATTCACGACTCACCTTGAATCTTTGCGCGGGATGAAAACGATTTTGTTTCTATGCACCGGCAACGTTTGCCGCAGTCCGATGGCCGAGGGACTTTTCCGTTCCGCCGTCAAGGGTCGCGGTGAATTCCGCATTTTATCCGCCGGACTTGGCGCGATTGACGGACAGCCGCCGACGCAACATTCCGTCGCGGCGATGCGTGAACTGGGCATTGATATTTCCAACCAGCGCAGCCGCGCGCTGACTACGGATTTGGTGCGGCAGGCGGATTATATTTTTGGAATGACCCATGCGCATGTGGACACGATTGCGCTTTTGTATCCGCCGGCGACGGAAAAAACTTTTTTGCTGCGCGAGTTTGACGACACTCTTGAGCCGTTCGAGAAAGACATCAGCGATCCCATCGGCAGCCCGTATGAAGTCTATGTGCATTGCCGCGATCAAATCGAACAAGGCATCGCCTCGCTTTTGAAATTTATGGAACAACACGAAATGATATCCGCGCCGCACGGCGCAACCGCAACCGCCGTCACCAATTTTGCGATTGGCGCGGACCACGGCGGCTTTGATTTGAAGGAAACGCTGAAAAAACATCTGCTCGCACGCGGCCTGAAAATCGGTTTGGAAGGCGACCACCGCGGCTTGCACGGTGGGCTCGTTCATTAGCTCGTTCAGCGCATCCAGTCCTTCGATGACAGACCGCGCCGGTAGCGACAGTTTCGCGGCCGCGCCGGTGGGAGCTGCTTCAGATGCAAACACCTCTGTGGGATCCAGAATCTCGCCCAGTCTGTTTGCTAGCTCCTTCCCGTCCGGCCTCCCTTTTAGGGTCGTGTGCAGCTCTGTGACAGCGATCGTCGCATCCGCGCGCTTCGTCAGCAGGACGATCGGCCGCGCCGGTGACGCGAGCAGACGCGCCTCGGCGTCGGACACGCGGCAGAGCGCGCGAGCCGCGGTCAGGTCCTTCACCATCACCGCCAGCGGCTTGGCCTCACGCCGTTTCCGCCGGCGCAGCTCGACGATGGCGGCGGCGTTCGTCGCGTCGCATGCCAGGTGGTAGCCGCCGATGCCCTTGAGGCCGACGATGCCGCCGTCCCGGAGGGCGGCGGCGGCCGTGCGGATCGGGTCCGCGGCCGCCACCGGCGCGCCGTCGGCCCCGCGCACGGCGAGCAGCGGCCCGCATCGGGGACACGCGATGGTCTCCGCGTGGAAGCGCCGGTCGCTGGGCGTCTCGTACTCGCGCCGGCAGCGCGCGCACAGCGCGAATCCCGCCATCGTGGTCCGCTCGCGGTCATACGGAAGCGCGCGCACGATCGTGAACCGCGGGCCGCACACGCTGCACGTCAGCAGGGCATAGCCGTGGCGATGGTCGCCCGGACGCATCAGCTCGGCCAGGCAGTCCTCGCATGTCGCGCGATCCGGCGTCGGCGACAGCTCGGCGGTGCCGCTGCGCAGGCTCGCGTCGACCGTGAATGCGCTGGCTCTCCCGCGCGGCTCCTGCCAGGTAATCGAGGCTCGCCGCCTATTGCCTGGCGCCAGCGCGTCGAGCTCGGCGACGAAACTCGCGATCACCGTCGCGTCGCCTTCGACGTCGACCAGCACGCCCTGCAGCGAGTTCCGCACGCTTCCACCGAGTCCGTGGCGCACGGCGAGACGATAGATGGCGGGCCGGAAGCCGATGCCCTGGACCACACCCTCGATCGCGATGATGCAGCGCCGGAGGCGGCTCGATCCGTGCGACGCCGTCGCGGAGGCGGCCATCGGGCGTCAGTCTAGGGTTCGTTCCGCAGGCCGTCAAACGAGCGGGCCGGCGTCACGTCATGCGGCGGTCTAGCGGAACGGGGCGCGGCCGCCGGCCGTCGGCCAGCAGAGGTACCGGAACGTCGTGTAGTACCGTCCGCTCGTATCCCACACCGTGATGCCGTCCGTGAGCCGTTCCGTTCTCGGCCCTTCACGGGGCAACGCCTCGGTGGCCATCGCGTCGCGCTGCCCGGTCTCGCACGCGGCCTGCGTCTCGAACGACGCGACCTGGTACGTCGGGCCGGCGACTCGCACCGAGTCGGCATGATGAACGCTGAGGTCGTGCCACAGGGCCCAGGCCGACAGCATCACGGCGAGCGTCATCTTCACTTGTGCGCCTACCGTTCGAGCTCCCACGCGGCGTAGCACCGCGGGTGAAGGTGGTAGAAGGCGACGAACGGCGTCCGCGGCTGACGGAACTCGAGCTCGAATTCGGTCTGGTCACGGGTGATCGCCCGTGAACAGAGCGCACACGGCGCGCCATTGCCGGCGCCCGCAAACGTCCGAGCCGAGGCCGTCGCCGGGAGCCCGCCGCGGCGGAGACATTGTTGGACCGAGTCGCGAAGTATCACGTCGTCCATGGCGCTCGAGCCGTTTTTCAGCGGGATGAGCGGACCCGCCTATTGGACCTTGGGGCCACACGGTACCTTGGTCCAATAGCCTCGAGAGGGCTGCACGTCTAGGGTGGGCACATGCGAGAGATGATCGGTCTGGCGGAGCTCCGGCATCAGGGCAGGATGACGTGGATGGAGCCGCAGCGCGGATGGGTGGCGGCCCCGGAAGAAATTCTGACCGCCCTCGCGAAGGACGGCTTCACGGAATGCAAGCGCGCGCTGACGACCAGCCGCTCGGATAGTCGGCCGGCCGGCGGCGTGTGGCAGGGCGTCGATGCGCGGACGGCGGCGGTGGCCTCCGCCATCTGGGTCAATCGTCCGGGATGGCAGCAAGCGATCGTCTTCATCGACATCGATGGGCAGTCGTTCGAGGAGGGCGGCGCCGTGTCGCCGACGGGTGATGCCTACCGGGACGAAGGCGGGGAAGGGTAGTCGCGTGGGCAAGGCGCGGATCCGTTCCATCGAGCGAATCATGTAGGCCCGTGGCAGAATACCGGCGCCTTCGAGGCGGAGGAGACCATCCATGAGCACGCCGGTATCCGCGTCCAGTGCCCGAAACGAAGTGCGGGGCGTTGTTCCCAAGCTCGTCGAGCTGAGCGAGAAGGTGCTCTACGCCGACGTCTGGGAGCGCCCCGGACTGTCCAAGCGCGACCGCAGTCTCATCACCGTCGCCGCCCTCACCGCGCTCTATCGATCCGACCAGCTGAAGGGCCACCTCGAGCGCGCGCTCGCCAACGGCGTGACGCGCGAGGAGATCTCCGAGGTCATCACGCACATGGCGTTCTACGCGGGCTGGCCGACGGCGATGACGGCCGCGCGCATCGCGAAGGGCGTCTTCGAGGAGAAAAAATCATGAGAGTCGGATTCATCGGGCTCGGGCTGATGGGCAATCACATGGCCACCAACGTCCAGAAGGGCGGCCACGACCTCGTCGTGCACGACCTCCGCCCGGAGGCGGCCAAGCCGCACCTCTCGGCGGGCGCCAAGTGGGCCGACTCGCCGAAGCAGGTCGCCGAGGCGAGCGAGGTCGTCTTCACCTCGCTGCCGACGCCGCCCGACGTCGAGGCGGTCGCGCTCGGCGAGAGCGGCATCCTCGCCGGTCTCCCGCGCGGCAAGGCGTACTTCGATCTGAGCACGAACTCGCCGACGGTGGTGCGGCGGATCAGCAAGATCTTCGCCGAGCGCGGCGTGCACATGCTCGACGCGCCGGTGAGCGGCGGGCCGCGCGGGGCGAAGTCGGGCAAGCTCGCCATCTGGGTCGGCGGCGACGAGGAGGTCTTCAAGCGCCACAAGCCCGTGCTCGACGCCATGAGCGACCAGCCGACCTACATCGGACCGATCGGCGCCGGCTCCATCGCCAAGCTGGTGCACAACTGCGCGGGCTACGCGGTGCAGACCGCGCTCGCCGAGGTCTTCGCGATGGGCGTGAAGGCCGGCCTCGAGCCGCTGGCGCTCTGGAAGGCCGTGCGCAAGGGCGCCAACGGCCGCCAGCGTCTCTACGACCGCCTCGGCGACAACTTCTTGCAGAACAAGTACGAGCCGGCGAGCTTCGCGCTGCGCCTGGCGCACAAGGACGTGAGCCTCGCCACCGCCGTCGGCCGCGAGTTCGGCGTGCCGATGCGGCTGTGCGAGCTCACGCTGATGGAGATGACCGAGGCGCTCAACCGCGGCTGGGGCGAGCGCGACTCGCGCGTCTCGATGCTGCTGGAGCTCGAGCGCGCGGGCGTGCAGATCAAGGTCGACGAGGCGAGGGTCAAGGAGGCCCTCGAGAAGGATCCGCCCGCGCTGGGCTTGTAACTCCCCGGCCCGACGCTTGCACAAGGTGCACCGTGCGCTTGGCGGGTGGCGGTATCGGCACCGTCGTCCTCCTGCTGCTGGCCCTGTTCTTCGGCTTCGATCCGCGCGTCATCCTCCAGGGCGACGCGCCCACGAGCCCGCCCACCACGCAGCAGGCGCCGTCACCGTCCGCGTCGCCACGCGGCCACGACGACCTGCGTGACTTCGTGGCGACGGTGCTCGCCGACACCGAGGACACCTGGCGCGCGCTGTTCAGCCGCATGGGCCGCGAGTATCGAGATCCCAGGCTGGTGCTCTTCAACGGGGCCGTGCAGTCCGCGTGCGGCATCGCCGGGGCCGCCACCGGCCCGTTCTATTGTCCGCAAGACCAGCAGGTCTATCTCGACCTCGACTTCTTCCGCGCGCTGCGCGAGCGGTTCCGCGCGCCCGGTGACTTCGCGCAGGCGTATGTGATCGCGCACGAGGTCGGCCATCACGTCCAGAAGCAGCTCGGAATCTCCGATCGCGTGATGGCCGAGCGCCGGCGCGGCGGGCAGCAGGCCAACGCGGCGTCCGTCCGGCTGGAGCTGCAGGCCGATTGCTTCGCGGGCATCTGGGCGCACCACGCCGAGCGCACGCGCCACATTCTCGAGGCGGGCGACGTGGACGAGGCGCTCAACGCCGCGGCGGCCATCGGCGACGACCGGCTGCAGCGGCAGGCGCAGGGCCGCGTGGCGCCGGAGACCTTCACCCACGGCACGTCGAAGCAGCGGGTGCAGTGGTTCGCGCGGGGGATCGAGTCCGGCGACCTGCGCCGGTGCGACACGTTCGGAGGGTCGCTCTGATAAGATCGGCAGGATGATCGTTCTCGGCATCACCGAGACCCACTGTGCGACGGCGGCGATCCTGCGCGACGGCGCCATCGTGGGCTGTGCCTCCGAGGAGCGCTTCACCCGGCTGAAGAACGACGCGGGCTACCCCCGCCTGGCCGTCGATGCCCTCCTTCGCGAGCTTTCGCTGACTCCGCGCGACATCGACCTCGTGGCGCTCGCCGGCACGCGCGCCTATGCGCGCGACTGGATGAACCGGGTGCTGCACGACGCCGACTACGCCCGCCAGTACTACGGCGTGCGCCTCGAGGAGCCCGCGCGCGGCCTCGAACGGCGGGCGCGCAAGCTCGGCGCGCGTCTGGGCCTGGCCGGCCGCTCGCGCGGCAAGTTCGAGGTCTCCGAGCGCGACCGGCTCGGCTTCGTCACCGACCATCTCGGGCTGGACCGCAGTCGCATCGTCGCCTACGACCATCATCTCTGCCACGCGGCGGCCGCCTACTACGGCTCGCCGTTCGCGGGCGCGCGCGCGCTCGTCCTCACCAACGACAACGCGGGCGACGGCCTCTGCGCGAGCGTGTCCACGGGCCGGGGGACGGCGCTCGTGCGCCACGAGGCCGTGCCGAGCGCACCGGGCTCACTCGGCTCCTTCTACTCGTTCGTCACGCTGCTGCTCGGCATGAAGTTCGGCGAGCACGAGTACAAGGTGATGGGCCTGGCCCCCTACGCGCCGGCCCGCCAGGCCGAGCGCGCGTTCGAGGCGCTGAGCGCGGTGTTCGGGCTGGAGTCGACGACGCCGGCGCGCTTCGCCTGGAAGCGGCGCGGCCAGCGCTACCGGCTGCTGCTGGAGACCACGCTGGGCCTGCGCTTCGACGCGGTCGCGGCGGGCGCGCAGCGCATCGTGGAGGACTCGCTGCTGGCGTGGGCGCGGCTCATGCGCGAGCGTCACGGCGGCGACCGCCTCGCGCTGGGCGGCGGCGTCTTCATGAACGTGAAGGCCAACGGGCTCATCGCCGACGAGCCCTGGGTGCGCGATCTCTTCGTCTTCCCGTCGTGCGGCGACGAGTCCAACGCGATCGGCGCCGCCTATCTCGGCTGGCTCGCGCGTGCCGGCGCCGCCGCGACACCGACGCCGCTCGGGCCGGCGTATCTGGGGCCGGCGATCGATCCGGTGGCGGTCGAGGCGCTGATCCGCGCCCGCGACCTCGCCGGCAAGTATCGCGTGAGCGAGCACGAGCGGATCGAGGAGCGGATCGCGGAGCTGCTGGTGTCAGACGGCGTGGTGGCGCGCTGCGCAGGCCGGATGGAGTTCGGAGCGCGCGCGCTCGGCAACCGGTCGATCCTCGCCAACCCCTCGGACCACCGGGTGGTGGGGACCATCAACCGGATGATCAAGAACCGCGACTTCTGGATGCCGTTCGCGCCCTCGATCCTGCGCGAGCGCGAGGGTGATTACGTCGTGAACCCGAAAGGTCTCGCGTCGCCCTACATGATGCTGGCGTTCGCCACCAACCCCAAGCGCCGCGACGAGATCACCGCCGCGCTGCACCCGCAAGACGCCACCGCGCGCGCCCACCTCGTGGACGAGGCGTGGAACCCGGCGTACCACCGCGTGCTGCGTGAGTTCGAGCGGCGCACCGGGATCGGCGCCGTGCTCAACACGTCCTTCAACCTGCACGGTGAGCCATTGGTGGGCTCGCCCGAGGACGCCGTCGACACGTTCGAGCGCTCCGGCCTGCCCCACCTCGCGCTCGATCGCTGGGTCATCTCCAAGAAGTAACGCCGCATCCCCCTAATTCCCGACCGTCACGGGGATCGACGTCGAGCCTGAGTTCCCGCTTGCGTCCTGCACGGTCGCGCTGAGGCTCGTCGCCCCGTTCGGCGTGCCCGGCGTGTTCCAGGGCAGCGTCACGTGCGCGCCGGAATCCGTGGCACTCCCTACGATCGTGCCGGCAGCCCGCAGGGTGAAGACGTTGTTGCCGGTGGCCGCGCCCTCCACCCAGATGTTCACCCACACCGTCCCGCTCACGGTGGCGCCGCTGGCCGGGCTCGTGATGAAGACCCTGAGCGTTCCCCCCGGCGGCGGCGGCGCGGCGTTGGAGACCGTGACCGCGCGCGAGGCGGTGGCCGTGCGTCCCCCGCCGTCGGTGACGGTGAGCCCGAGCGTGTGCGAGCCGTCGGCGACCGACGTCGTGCTCCAGGAATAGCTCGCCGACGCGCCCGACGCGACCTGGCTCCCGTCGATGGTCAGCGTGTAGGTGTAGGGCGCGGTTCCGCCGCTGGCCGACATGCCGACGGCGACCGTGCCGCTCACGGTCGCTCCGGCGGCCGGGCTCGTGAACGAGGCGGTGAGCGCCGGCGGAGGCGAGCCCGCGTTGTTCACGGTCAGGGTGATCGTCGCGCTGCCGGTGTTGCCCGCCGCGTCCCGCACGCTCGCGGTCAGTGGTTGCGACCCGTTGGCCACCGTGCGCGTGTCGTAGGGCATCGAGATGGGGCCCGCGCTGCCCGTCGTCGTCGTGCCCATCGTCTGCCCCGCGAGCGTCAGCGTGAACGTGTTGGAGCTGCCGCTCTGGCCCTCGACCCACATGACGGCCCAGGGCACGCCGCTCACGGTGGCGCCGCTGGACGGCTGGGTGATCGACACCCGCAGCGTGCTGCCGCCGCCGGTGTTGTTGACGCTGATCGCGATGCGCGCGGAGGCCGTGCGCCCGCCGGCATCGGTCACCGTGGCCGACAGCGTATGCGGGCCATTGCCGACGGCCGCCGTGTTCCAGGAGAACGTGGCGGTGCTGGAGAGCGGGCCGCCGTCGAGCCACGCCTGATAGCCATAGGGCGCCACGCCGCCGGCGACCGAGAGGCTGACCGTCGTCGTGCCGGACACGGTGGCGCCGTCGGCGGGCGCGCCGAAGGCCAGCGTCAGCGGCGCCGCCGCCGGATACAGGGAGCGCAGGCCGGCCAGATCGTCGGCCTTGAGCGCCGCGCCGCGGCCGTCGAAGTGCGCCGTCGCGTACATGGTCGCCGTGACGTCGGTCGAGTGGCCCAGGCCCAGCACGTGGCCGAGCTCGTGGGTGGCCACCTCCGCGAAGTTGGCGAAGGTTTCGTAGAAGCCGCAACCCTGCCAGCCGTCGTTGAAGACGACGTCGCCGTCCAGGATCCGCATGAACGTGGTGCCGTTCACCACGCGCGACTCCGTCGTGCTCCGGAAGAACCCGCCCATCCCGAGCGTCCCGCTGCAGTTGACCGGCGGATCCATCGTGCCGTCGGGATCGCCGAAGCTCACCGCGTTGACGCCGTCGTACCGCATGCCGGCGGCGGCCGTGAGGCCGCCGTCCGCGTAGCGAAAGTTGGCCTGGGGATCGTTGCTCCAGGCCGCTTCACCCTGGCGGATCTGGTCGAAGCCCTGCGTCGGCGCCCCCGGCTGGCCGGCGGAGTTGATGTACATCGTGACCGCGGCGCCGCTGTCCGGCTCGAACCAGCGTGACGGCGTGCCCTGGTAGACGAAGGCCTCCTGCTGCTGCGTGACGTCGGAGCTGACCGCGGGTGCCGTCTGCATCGGCGCCATCTCCGCCGGGGGCGCCGTGCGGCCACGGACCGCGCGGATCGTGCGCCGGAGGTCGTCGAGCCGGTGCGTGTCTTTGGGCGGCGGCGTGGCGCCCCGCTGGAGAGGGGCGAGGATGTGCACGCTGCCGCCGTTGATTCGAATGGCCATCTCGTCGCCGGTGAGGGGATCGACCATGACGGAGAGCTTGCCCTGGTAGAGCTGCAACACCCGCAGGGTCCCGTCGCGCGAGACGCGCAGGAAGACGAGAACGCGCTCGCCGATCAGGAACTCCGGCGAGCCATCGATCCACGAGTGGACCGCCCCGATCCGACCGCCGGGCTGGCGCAGCGTCACGCTGGCCGGCAGCGCGGGGCCGGCCAGGACTTCCTCCACGGCCAGCGTCACGTCGGTGAAGATCTGGCCGCGCGCCGCGTCCCAGTGACTCTCGAGCGCCGTCACCCGGCCGAGGACGACCGCCGACGCCTGCGCGGCGAGGTCGGCTTCCGTCATCCGTACCACGGTCGTCGCCGGCGAAGGCGCGGCAGAAGCGAGCACGAGGGCGACGGCGAGGGCGGCGAGACGGGCGAGTGAGCGGATCATAAGCCTCCTCACCGAGCGAGAGGGGGCAAGGGGCATTCCAGAGTGACGGCAGCGCTGTGCAGCCGGCTGCCGATGTCTCTGCCGGCGCGGACTTACCGGGCCGGCGACCCGGCGCGTCACGCAGAGCGTGTCACGATCGCTGCAGCGCGTTTCAGCGTGGCGCGGCGGCGCCGCCGCCGGCAGTGCAGCCGCCTGCGAGAATGCAGGACTGGCCGTCACCCCGGCGGCAACGCGTCGTACAGAGGAGCGCCACGGCTTCGCCGGGGCGCTCCGAAGGTTGGGGGTGTGGGGGCCATTTCGGGGCCCCCACTAGGATCAGTACCCTCTTACGCGGTCCACGACGTGGCGCAGCGGGCGACCGGCGAGATAGCGGACGAGGTTGTCGTTGAAGACGGGCGCGATCTCGGGCGGCGTGCTCGGGCCGGAGATGTGCGGGGTCAGCACGACGTTGTCGAGCCCCCAGAGTGGATGCTCGGCCGGCAGCGGCTCGGCTGCGAACACGTCGAGGACGGCGCCGCCGATCCGTCGCTCGCGCAGGGCCGTGACGAGGGCCGTCTCGTCGACCACCGCGCCGCGGCCGATGTTGAAGAGCCACGCCGTCGGCCGCATCGCCGCCAGCGCCCGCGCGCCCAGGAGGCCTCGCGTGCCGTCGGTCAGGGGCAGCACGACGACCACGAAGTCGGCCTGGGCGAGCGCGCGCGCCAGCGCGGGCAGCCGGTACACGCGCTCGGCCTCGCGCACGGGGCGGCCGGAGCGGCTGACGCCGATGACGCGCAGGCCCAGCGCGCGCGCGGCGGCGGCGATCGTGCGGCCGATGTCGCCGAGGCCGACGATCGCCATCGTCTTGCCCGCGAGGCGATCGGGGAGGATCTCCTCGCGCCAGCGCCGCTCACGCTGCGCGGCGCGATAGGTCTCGGTGTGCTGGGTGACCCACAGGCACCAGCCCACGACATACTCGCGCATCCACGGCCCGAAGATGCCGGGCGCGCGCGTGACCGTCACACCGGGCGGGAGCGTGGAGACGAGCGCCCAGTCGACGCCGGCGCCCATGGCCTGCAGCCACGTCAGACGCGCCGCGCGCGCGTAGAGGTCGGGCGGAAACTTCCAGGCGTAGATGACGTCGGCGTCGCCGACGGCGGCCGCCGCCTCCGCGGGCGTCGCGCACACGGCCAGACGGAGGCGCGCGCGCGGCGCGCGCACGAGGGCCGCGTAGGCCTTCGCCTCGTCGGGGTGAAAGACGAGGACGGTGGCGGACCCGCGCCGCCTCACGTGCGGGCGGCGGCGAGCAGCGCGTCGTCCTGCGAGAAGTCCACGTCGCGGCGGTCGAGGCCCTCGCGCAGGTACCACTCGAACGTCTGCGCGAGCCCCGAGGCCAGCGTGTAGCGCGGGCGGAGCCCCAGCTCGGTGCGGATCCGCGTCGTGGTGTAGACCGCGTGGCAGTCGTAGACGAGGTTCTGGCCGAACGGCGCCGTGGCCACGTGGACGAGGCTCGCCGGCCGCTCGATGACCTCGGCGATGAGCTCGACGAACCCGACCTGCGTGATCGACTCCTCGCCGCTGACGTTGTAGGCCCGGCCGAACGCGCGGCGGTCACCGAGCATCGCGGCCATCGCGTCGGCGAGGTCCTCGACGTGGCCGAACTGGCGCAGCCAGCCGCCGGGGCCGGGCACCAGCACCGGGCGGCCGCGCACGAGCCGGTCGAAGAAGAACGTCTCGTTGTTGCGCGTGTTGAGGGGACCGAAGACGTGGGTGGGACGCACGACGCTGGCGGGCAGGCCGCTGCCGAGGTACGCGTCCTCGCCCTCGATCTTGTTCTTCGCGTACTCGCCCCAGTAGAGGTTGCGCGGCGTGTCCTCGTGGTACGGGATGGGCAGCGCGTGGTCGTGCACGCGCCCGGTGGAGACGAAGATCGCGTGGCCCGCGCGGCCGTCCAGCGCCGCCAGCAGCGCGCGCACGTCGTCGCCGGTGGTCGGTGCGTAGGCGATGTCCACCAGGCCGTCGAAGCGCTCGCCGGCGAGCACGCGGCCGAGCGCGGCCTGGTCCTTGCGGTCGGCGACGATCGTCTTCACGCCGGCGGGCACGCGTCCGGGGTGGCGACCGCGGTTCAGCACGACGACCTCGTGGCGATCGCGCAGCAGCGCCCGCACGAGGTGCAGGCTGATGAACTCCGTGCCGCCGACGACGAGGACGCGCATCAGGCCAGCGAGATGGCCACGCAGGTCGTCGTGCGCGTGACGCCGTTGACCGCGCCGATCTCGTCGGTGACGAGCCGGCCGATCGCGTCGAGGGTGGGCCCCTCGACGACCGCGATGAAGTCGTAGGGGCCGGTGACGGCGTCCAGGTTGGCCAGCGCCGCTTTCGACACGGAGGCCAGCTCCTTGCGCACCGACTTGGTCTTGCCCGGCGCGGTCTCGATGAGGACGTACGCCTTCATGCCCTTGGGGCGGCTCTTGGCGGCCATGGCATTCCTCCGCTGATCGGTCAGTGCCGCGTGGTGACGCCGACGACGTTCAACAGCGTGGAGCGGAACCAGGCGGCGTGCTCCATCGCGCGCCCGCCCTCGAAGTCCACGCGCGTGCCCCGCTCGTCCGTGTGGTTGGCGGGATCGAATGCGACGGCGATGCGGCGCTCGGTCGTGCCCTGGCGCACGCTGAGCGCCTCGCCCACGCTCTCGTCCCCCAGACGCGTCAGCACGACGAACAACCCTCGTTCGTCGGTGGCCCCGAGATACGAAAAGCCGGTCTTGTCGCGGACGACTTGCACCGTGGCCTCGGCCACGGGGTTGCCCCGCGCGTCCTTGACGTAGCCGAGCACCGTGAAGCGGTAGAAGATCTCATGCTCGGCGGTGGCCGTCGCGGCGAGGCCCGGCAGGAGGACGGCGAGGACGAGGCTCGGCAGGAGAGCGGCGAGGACGCGGCGTCGCGGCACGCGGTGAGTCTAGCAGATAGGTCCGCAGAAGCGAGCGATGGCAGCGCGTCGGGTCGGGACAGCCGCAGAGCAGGGTGACGCGTCCGTCGTCGGCGCGGCGTCGCACCTCCGCGAGCGCCGTCTGCGCCTCCGGCCGCTCGAGGCCGGCCAGGTAACGCGGGACGTACTGCTCCCACGTGAGCGCCTTGTCGAGGTACGCGCGCAGCAGCTCGGGCACGGGGCCGAGCTCCTTGAGCCAGACGCTCACACGCTCCTTGCGGATGCCGCGCGGCCAGAGCCGCATGATGAGCACGCGGTGGCCATCCGTGGCCGTGGCCGGCTCGTAGATGCGCTTGGTGACGATGTCCACGGCGCGCGCGGGCGTTACCGGCGGAGGATCTCCGCCAGCGCGTCGGGAGCGAGCGGCTTGACGGCGTGGTGATCGAAGCCGGCCGCGCGGGACCGCGCGACGTCTTCCGGGCGCCCGTAGCCCGTGAGCGCGACGAGCACCGCCGACTTCGTCTCCGGCATCATGCGCAGGCGCCGGGCCAGCTCGTAGCCATCGAACCCGGCCAGGCCGATGTCGACGAGCATCAGGTCGGGCCGCACGCGGACGGCGGTCTCGAACGCGCCGGGGCCGTCTTCGGCCTCGGCAACGGCATGACCGGATGCCTCGAGCAGACGCCGCAGCATGCCGCGAATGTCCGGGTCGTCTTCGACGACCACGATCCGGCGGCGCGGCGTGTCGGTGGCCGGACGCCGGGCGCGCGGCCTCTCGACGCGCGGCGCGGGCGCGCTGCGCAGGCGAAGGAGGAACGTGCTGCCGCGTCCGGGCCCGTCGCTGGCCGCCTCGATCGTCCCGCCGTGCAGCTCGGCCAGGCGTTGCACGACGGCCAGCCCGATCCCGAGCCCGCTGCGTCCGCGGATCGGGCCGGGCTCGCCCTGCACGAACAGGTCGAAGATCCTCGCCAGCATCTCGTGCGGGATGCCGACGCCGGTGTCCCGCACCCGCAGCACGCCGTGGCCGCTCTCCCGCGCGATGGTGACGTCGACGGCGCCGCCGGGCGGCGTGTATTTGAGCGCGTTGTCGAGCAGGTTGACGACGATCTGCTCGACACGCACGGGATCCGCTTCGACCCACACCGCCTCGCCGTGCACGGCCAGCGCGTGGCGCTCGGTCCGTCCCGCGCCCGACAGCGTCGCCACGCAGCGCCGCACGCTCTCCGCCAGATCCATCGGGCGCGGGTCGAGGCGAATCTTGCCGGCGGCGATGCGGTTCACTTCCATCAGGTCGTCGACCATCCGGGCGATGTGGCGCGCCTGGCGTGCGATCACCTCGCGCGCGCCCGTCGCCGCGTCGTCCGGCTTGCCGACCCGGTCGAGGAGCTGAACGGCGGTGGTGATGGCCGACAGCGGGTTGCGGAACTCGTGCCCCAGCACGGCCACGAACTCGTCCTTCGCACGGTTGGCCGCCTCGGCCGACGCCCGCGCGGCGCGCTCGCGCGCCAGGAGCGCCTTGCGGTCGTCCTCGATGTGACGTCGCGTGGCCGTGAGCCAGGCGACGACGACTCCGACCAGCGCGAAGGACACGACCGACGCGACCTCGTGCCACGTCGTGGTGACCGTGAAGAGCGGCGGGATGAACCAGTAGTCGATCGCGAAGGCGCAGAGGGCGACGCTGACGAGGGCGGGTCCCAGGCCGACGAACCACGCCACCGCGATGACCGTCAGGAGGAACGGCGGCGCGGGCAGCGGCTCGATCAGGAAGCGGAGCGGGATGAGCACCGCCACCGTGGCGAGCGAGGCCGCGACGCCGAAGAGGTACCGGCCGGCCCGATGCGCACGGATCCGGTCGAGGCTCATCGCGTCGTCAGCGTGAGCCCACCGTCGACGACGAGCGTCTGGCCGGTGATCCAGCGCGCTTCGGCGCTGGCGAGGTACACGGCCGCCCAGCCGATGTCCCAGGCCGTGCCCTCGACGCCGAGGGGGATGGCCTTGCGCCGGCGCTCGCGCATCTCGGGGCCGAGGTCCTCGACCATCGGCGTCCACACCGTCCCCGGGGCGATGGCATTGACGCGGATCGCCTTGGGCGCCAGCTGGATCGCCACGCTGACGACGAAGCCGAGGACGCCCGCCTTGGCCGCGGCGTAGGCGGTGCGGCCCGCTCCGCGCAGCGCCGCCACCGACGAGACGCACGTGATGGCGCCACCACCGCGGCGCTCGAGGGCGGGAACCGCGGCCTGGGTGGCGAGCAGCATCGACTTGAGGTCCACAACCATCACACGATCCCACTCCTGCTCCGTGGTGTCCATCAGCGTCTGGCGTGATTCGATTCCGACATTGTTGTGCAGGATGTCGAGCCCGCCCCACCGGCCGACGGCCTCGGCCACCATCGCCTCACAGTCGGCCTTGTGCGTCACGTCGGCGGCGAACGCGAGCGCCTCGCCCTTCTCCGCGCGGATCGAGGCGACCGTTTCGTCGGCGTTGGATTTCTGCGCGTCCACGCAGAGCACGCGCGCGCCCTCGCGGGCCATGAGGATCGCCGCGGCCTTGCCGTTGCCGACGCCCGGCCCGCGCGAGCCCGCGCCCGTCACGATCGCGATCTTGCCGGCGAGTCGTTCGCCCATTGGGGTAGAGTCCTCCTGGGTCCTTATCATGCCCTCGGCACGGCGCGTCCGGCTCTGGTCCGGCCTCGTATTGTTCGCGTATGTGACGACGCACCTGGCGAATCATTCGCTGGGCCTCGTCTCCCTCGACGCGATGGAGGCCGGCCGCGTCTACTTCCTCGCGCTGTGGCGCAATCCGCTCGTCTCGCTGCTGCTCTACGCCTCGCTCGTCACGCACGTGGCGCTCGCCTTCTGGGCGCTCTACCAGCGGCGCACGCTGCGCATGCCGCTCTGGGAGGCCGCGCAGCTTGCGCTCGGGCTGGCGATCCCGCCGCTGCTCGTCACCCACATCGTCGGCACGCGGATCGCCTGGCAAGTCTACGGCGTCGAGGACGCCTACTCGCGCGTGGCGCTGTCGCTGTGGGCGCTCGCGCCGGATCTCGGCTTCCGGCAGGTGCTCGTCGTGGGCCTGGCGTGGGTGCACGCGATGATCGGCCTGCACTCGATCGTCAAGCTGCGCGCGTGGTATCCGCGCGCGGCCCCGTGGCTGCTCGGCGTCGTGGTGCTGGTGCCGGTGCTGGCCATTCTCGGCTTCGTCAACGGCGGACGCCAGGCCGCCGCGCTCGCCCGCGATCCGGCCGTGCGGGCGCAGATGCTCTGGCACGGACGCGCGCCGCTCACGCCGGCGGAGACGGCGATGCTCGTGCGGGTCCGCGAGCGCGGGTTCGTCGGCTACACGGCGCTGCTCGGCGCGGTGCTGGTCGCGCGCGGCGTGCGCAGCGTGCTTCAGCGCCGGCGCGGTCTGATCCGGGTGACCTATCCGAACGGCCGGCGCGTGATCGTGCCCGTGGGACTCTCGGTGCTGGAGGTCAGCCGGTATGCGCGCATCCCCCACGCCTCCGTGTGCGGCGGCCGCGGGCGCTGCTCGACGTGCCGGGTCCGGATCCAGACGGCGCGGCCCCAGCCGCCGCCGGACGAGACGGAGAGCCGCGTGCTGCGCCGTCTCGGCATGCCGCACGACGTGCGCCTGGCCTGCCAGCTGCGTCCGACCGCCGACCTCGGCGTCACGCCGCTGTTGCCCGCCACCGCCACCGCCGCCGACGGCCGCCCGCCCGGCGATTCCCACGGCGGCCGCGAGCAGGACGTCGTCGTCGTCTTTGCCGACCTGCGCCGCTTCACCCGACTGGCCGAGCACCGGCTGCCGTACGACGTCGTCTTCTTCCTCAACCGGTATTTCGAGGCGGTCGGCGGCGCCATCCAGCGCTCGGGCGGGGTGGCCAACCAGTACACCGGCGACGGCGTGATGGCGTTGTTCGGGCTCGACGTCGGACCGGAGGAGGGATGCCGCCAGGCCCTGGCCGCGGCGGGCGAGATGGTGCGCAGCGTCGCGACGCTGAGCGAGTCGCTGGCCGCCGACCTGCCGGAGCCGTTGCGCATCGGCATCGGCATCCACACGGGGCCCGCCGTCGTGGGCCGCATGGGCTACGGGGACGCCGTCTATCTCACCGCCGTCGGCGACACCGTCCACGTGGCCAGCCGACTCGAGGCGTTGACCAAGGACTACGACTGCGAGCTGGTCGTCTCCGAGATCGTCGCCCACCGTGCCGGGGTGTCGACCGAGGGCGTGCCGCGCCACGAGCTGACGCTGCGCAATCGCGCGGAGCCGTTGACGATGCTGGTCGTTCGCAGCGCGGTGGCCCTGGCGCCCGCCGAGCCGTCTCGCGTCGGCGGTGAGCCGTCGCGCGCGGGTGGGGCAGGATAAGCCGAAGTCGCTGGCATGTCGTCTGCTTCATCCTGATCAGGAGGAATCTCGCCATGGCCGAGGACAGACGCCAGATGTGGAAGATGACGGCGATCGGGCTCGTGATCGCCGCCATCGTCGCAGTCGTGACGGGGATCGTCGTCGCCAATCGAACCGGCACCAACGAAGCCAAGCTCGCCGCCCCGTCGGCATCGCCGTCGACCACGGTGAACCCGCAGGTCGCCCAGCCGCCGACGCCCCCGCCTCCGGCGGCCCAGCCGACCACACCGGCCCCGGCGCCGTCGACGTCGGCCCCGGTCTCGCGGAGCGGCGTGCCGCCGCAGTCCGTCGTCGCCGAGTGCAACCGCGTGGCCGCCGCCCAGGGCGGACCCGAGAAGACCAGGAACGACAAGATCCTGAACGCCGCGAAGGACGCGGGCATCGGTGCGCTGGGCGGCGCGGCCGTCGGCGCGCTGGGCGGCGGCATCGCCAGCGGTGGCAAGGGCGCGGGCAAGGGCGCCCTGATCGGTGGTGGCGTCGGCGCCGGCGCCGGCACGCTCTACGGGCTCTACGACAACAAGAAGAACGACGAGCGCTATCGCTCGGCGTACGGCGAGTGCATGAAGGCCAAGGGCTACACGGCCTAGTGAGATGGGGGGCCCCGAAATGGCCCCCCAAACCCCCCCATCGCTCGTCGCGCCCCGGCGAAGCCGTGGCGCGCCTCGATCCCCCCCGACGCTCGGGGCGCCCCGGCCAAGCCGTGGCACCCCTCGATACTCCGATAGGCTCCTACAGCGTACGGAGCGCGACGGTGACCGGCAGGCGCGCGGCGCGGATGGCGGGGAGGAGGCCTCCGGCGGCGCCGATGAGCAGTGCCCAGACGAGGCCCTGCACCAGGAGCCCGCGCGTCACGCGGAAATCGAACGCCACCTGCGAGAACGTGTTGAAGTTCAGCGTCGAGAGCGACGCGCCATCGCAGTAGACGTACGCCAGCGCACCGCCGACGGCGCCGCCAACCAGCGCCAGGACGAGCGCCTCGATCATCACCGACACCACCACCGGCGCGCCGCCGAACCCGATCGCGCGCAGCGTGGCGATCTCCGTTTGCCGGCTGGCGATCGCGGAGTACATGCAGTTGAGCGCCCCGAAGGTCGCGCCGATGGCCATGAAGGTGGCGACGCTGTAGCCGAGCACGCCGATGAGCTTGGACAGGATCGACGCCTGCTTCGCGTAGTACTCGGGCTCGCGCAGCACGTTGATGGACAGGCGGCGGTCGCGACCGATCGAGTCCTTGAGCCCGGCGAGGCCGGCCTGGGAGGGATCGGCGAGGGCCGCCGTGACCGACTGGAAGCCCGAACGCCGGAAGGCGGACATCGCGACCTCGGCGTCCGCCCAGATCTCCGATTCGTGCACGTCACCGCCGCTCTCGAAGGTGCCGACGACCGTCCAGTCGCTGTCTCGGAACGCGATGCGCGAGCCGACCGCGAGTCCCGCGAACTGCTGGGCCGCCTTGCGGCCCACGATGACCTCGCGCACGCCGCGCTCGTAACGGCGGCCCTCGACGATGCGGACCTCGTCGCGAATGGCGAAGGCCGCCGGCTGCACGCCGCGGAACGGCACGTTGTTGGGATCGGTCTGGCCGTGGCGCGGCAGGTCGACCATCACGAACAGCTCGGCGGAGACGAGCGGGCGTCCGCCGCCGTCGCGCGCGATGCCGGGCAGATTGCCGAGGACCGTGGCCTGATCGCGCGCGACACCGCTCGACATCTCGGCGTCCGAGCCGGCGCGCAGCATGATCACGCGCGTCGGACGCCCGGTGCTGGCCAGCGTGTGCCGAAAGCCCTCACCCATGGCCAGCACCGAGACGAGGACGCCGACGACGCCGGCGATCCCGACCACCACGACGAGCGAGGTGCCGAGGCGCTGCGGGATGTTCTTGAGGTTGATGAGCGTGATCTGGACGACCTGGTTCAGCCAGGGCATCGCATCACCGGTGTCCCGCGAGCGCGTCCACGATGCGCAGGCGGTGCACCCGCAGCGCCGGCGGCAGCCCGACCGCGACGGTCAGCCCGAGCGCCACGGCGGCGGCCCAGAGCCAGGTGCCGGTCTCCACGAAGAGGGGAGGGAAGCGCCCGCCGGTGGCCCCGTTCAGGACGGGCAGCATGCTGACCGCGGCGAGCATGCCGAGGCCGGCGCCGATGACGAAGAGCAGTGCCGTCTCGCCGAGCACGAGCGCCGTCACGGCGGCGTCGGAGAAGCCGAGGGTCTTGAGGATGGCCAGCTCCGGCACCCGCTCGCGGATCGACTGCGCGATCGTGTTGCCGGTCAGGATCAGGATCGTGAAGAACACGGCGATCAGGATGCGCGTAACCAGCGCGCCCATGTCGCCGATCTGCCTGGCAAAGCCGAGGGCGAATTCCTTCTCCGGCGCCGTCTTCGTCTCGTCGGGCGAGTTCATGAACGTGCGGTCGATGTCCGCCGAGACGGCCTTGGCCTGATCGACGTCCGCGATGCGGATGATGTACCAGCCCGTCTTGCCCTTCCCGAGCTGGCGCGCCTCGTCGAAGTGGGCGACGTTGATGAGGACGACCTCGGTGTTCGCGCGCACCGCCGGATCCTCGGCATCGAAGACGCCGACGAGATCGAACTCCCAGTTCAGGCTGCCGTCGCTCTTCGCGTGAATCTCCGAGGCGATGGGCAGCTTCTGGCCGACCTTCCAGCCGTAGCGGTCGACCAGGATTTTGCCGGCGACGGCGCCCGTGCGCGTCTTGACGAAGGCCTCGCGCTGCGCCGGCGCGATCTCGAACTCGTGGTACATGTCCAGGTAGCGGGCGGGGTCGACGGCGAAGACGGCAAACGCGTTGCTCTCGTTCTGGTACTTGGCGCCGAACCAGTCGGCGTAGGCGACGCCCACCACGCCCGGCACGCGCTCGATCCGCGTCGCGTAGGCCATCGGCAGCGGCTCGATGATGGAGTAGCGCGCGGTGGTGAGCAGTCGCTTGGCGTCCGCGGCGTCGGCACCCGAGTCGAATGCCACCTGCACGGCCTCGAGCAGGCCGAAGAGCAGGAAGGCGACGAGGACCGACAGCACCGTGAGCACGGTGCGCGTCTTCTTGCGGAAGAGCTGCGCCCAGAGCAGCGGCAGATATCTCACGACGGATCGTGGCCGTTCGTGGAGGCCAGCGTGCCCTTGTCCAGGCGCAGCCGGCGGCGCGCGTATTCGGCGGCCTTCGGGTCGTGGGTGACCATGACGATGGTCTTGCCGTGGTCCTCGTTGAGCATCTGGAGCAGCAGCATGATCTCGTGCGCGGTGGCACGATCCAGGTCGCCCGTGGGCTCGTCGCAGACGAGGAGCGTCGGATCGGAGACGATGGCGCGCGCGATGGCGACGCGCTGCTCCTGGCCGCCCGAGAGCTCCCTTGGCTTGTGCCTGGCCCGCTCGCGCAGGCCGACGAGCGTGAGCGCGATCTCGGCGTGCCGCCGGCGCTCGGCCGCGCTCAGGCTGGTGAGCAGCAGCGGCAGCTCCACGTTGCGCTGGGCCGAGAGCACCGGGAGCAGGTTGTAGAACTGAAAGACGAAGCCGACGCTGGCCGCGCGCCAGCGTGACAGGTCGGCGCTCGAGAGACGGTCGATGCGCCGGCCGTCGATCGTGATGGTGCCCGCCGTCGGCGTGTCGAGCCCTCCGATGAGGTTCAGCAGGGTGGTCTTGCCTGATCCCGACGGCCCCATGAGCGCGACGAAATCTCCGCGCGGGATGTCGAGATCGATGCCATGCAGCACCTCGATCGTCTCGCCGCCACGGCGATAGGCCTTGGTGACGCCGCGGATCTCGACGAGTGCGGTCATTTGTCGGCGACCCTCACCGCCGCGCCGTCCTTGAGCGAGAGCGGCGGCGCCACCACCACGCGCTCGCCCGCGCGCACGCCCTTGAGGATCTCCCGCTCTGCGCCGGCGGCCTGGCCGGGCGTCACGCTGCGGCGCTCGACCTTGCCGTCCGCGTAGACGAACACGGCCCCGTCGCTCCGCACGGCATCGGCGGGAACGAGCACGCCTTGCGCGACGGGCGCCGCGGGCGCGGCGGAGGGCGCCCCGAGGAACGCGACACGCACGCCCATGTCGGGCACGATGCGCGGGTCCTTGGATCGGATCGCGATGCGCACCTTGACGGTGGCCTTGCTCCGGTCGGCGGTCGGGATGATGGCGATCACGGACCCGGGAATCTTCCAGTCGGGATAGGCGTTCAGGGTCGCCTCGACGGGTTGCTCGGACGTCACGCGATTGATGTAGGACTCGTTGACGTCCACCTGGACCTCCAGCGAGTCCATGTCCACGATGGTGCCGATGCCGGTGCGCGTGAAGCCGCCGCCCGCGGAGATCGGCGAGATCATCTCGCCCGGCTGCGCGGCCTTGGCGATCACGACACCGCTGAACGGCGCGCGGATCACGGTGTTGTCGAGCTGCACCTTCGCCACCGTCACCGACTCGCCGGCCACCCGGATCTGCTCCGCGTTGGCGGCAAGCTTCGCGCGCAGCGCGTCGCGCTGGGCGCGGGCGGCGTCCATCGACTGCTCCGGCACGAGCTGGCGGTTGAACAGCTCCTGCGCGCGGGCGTAGTCGCGCTCGGCCTGCTGGAGCTGGGCGTGGATCTCGCCGTCCTGGGATCGCGCGGCGGCGAGCTGCGCTCTGGCCAGCGCCAGCTGCGCAGTCGCCTCCATGTCGTCGAGGCGGGCCAGCACCGCGCCCTCGGTCACGCGCATGCCCTCTTCGATCAGGACCTCGGTGACCTTGCCGGTGATCTTGGCCGAGACGGTGGCCTGCCGGCGCGCGGTGACGTAGCCGCTGGCGTCGAGCACGGAGCCGGGGCCGCCCGCCGGTGTCGCCGCGCGCGCGGTCACCGTGCGCACCGTCGGCGTGCCGAGGCGGCTCCAGACGATCCATCCCGCGACGCCGAGCACGACGAGCGCGGCGGCCGCGAGCAGCAGCCGGAGCCGGCGCGCGCGCGGCGGCCGCACGTCGCGGTCGATGCGAAGCTCTCGGAGGAGTTCCGACGTGTCCATCACGCTTGGTTCGTTCGCAGGCAACTCGATCAGTGTCCCACAAAGAGGAGCCGGAAGCGCTCGCAGACGACGACCGAGGTGTCGTCCAGCGTGCCGCCGAGTCGCGCGACGACCCGGCCAAAGAACCTGGTGTGCGCGGCGCGCCACCAGGCGAGGGAAAGGTCTCCCTCGCCTTCCTCCGCGGCGAACGCCGCGTCCACGGCGCCGAACGGCACCAGCCTGACGTCCGTGGTCTCGATGATCGCGACCGGCGTGCCGTCGCCGAGCGTCACGATGCTCAGGTCGCCGGCCTCGGGCAATCGCGTGCCTTCGGCCTCGGACTCGATCGGCAGGCTGGCCGTGGCCCTCTTCCGCCCGGCCAGCACCAGCGCGGCGAGCTCGTCGGAGACGGCGGGCGTGTCGTCGAACGCGAAGACCGAATAGACCTCGGCCTCGCGGTGCGGGTGACCGGGCGGCAACCGCGTCAGGTACGATCGCCAGAACGCGGCCGCCGCGGCGCTCATCGGCGTTTGCAAATCGTCTCCCACTGCGCCCACGAGCCGGTCTTGGGCGGCGTCCGTACCGTGACGTCCTCGTGCGGAGGGTGTAGGGGCACGAACGCGGGCTCGAGGCGCTCGCGCAGCTCGGCGTCAGAAAAGAAATGGATCAGCAGGCCGGACTTCGGCCCGTCGTCGTAGCGGATCGTGAGCCCGCCGAGATTGTTGCGGTCCACCACGGTGTGGGCGTGATAGATCTGCGTGCTCACCGCGTTGACGCGCAGGAAGAAGAGTCCGCCGGGTCGGAGCAGCGCGGCGACTCTCGCGAAGTAGGCCGCGACGTCCGCGTCGCCGCCGTGCTGAAACACCTGGATCGCGATCAGGTAATCGAAGCGCGCCACCGGACTCCGGAACGTGCGGAAGTCGTCACAGATCAGCTGCGACGCCGGCAGCGCCGGTCGGCGCCGGCCCAAGCGCGTGATGGCTTCCGCGGAGACATCGAGCCCGAGGAGCACGAGCCCGGCGTCGACCAGCGGCAGGTAGTTCCGGCCATTGCCGCACCCGACGTACAGGCCGGTGCCGTTCCACACCGAGGCATCGGCACGCAGGGTGTCGAGGATGCGCTCGACGAACGGCAGGGGCGGCTCGTCCACATAGCGCTGGTTGCGATACTCGTCGTCCCAGCGCAGCGCCGTCAGGCGGCTATCGCTCATCGAGCTTCCAGCGCCCGTCTTCCTTCACGACGGCGAGATCGAACTGCGGCGTGCCCTGGTGGCTGAGGGTGACTCGGCCGCCTTCCGGCCCTCCCGCGAACGCGAACCCGAAATCGGCGAGCCGATAGTCCCCGAACATCCGCGTCAGATTGGTGCGCGCCTCGTCAAGATTCTTCGGCCAATCCGCCTGGCCCTGATCGTCGCGAATTCGCCTCGAGTACGCGCTCCTGAAGGCCGCGAGGTCAGCGACCTTCGCCGCCTCGAGGATGGTGATGAGGGGCGCGGCCTCGGGCGCTCTGGTGTCTTGGGCGCCGACGGGGGAGCAGAGCGCCACGCTCACGACGACGACGAGCAAGAGTCGGCGGTAGAGGTGGCCGATCTGTTCCTGGCGCGGGAGGGCGCGCTGCGGCAGCTCCAGCGAGCGCTCGGTCACGCGCCGATACTCGGCCAGCTGCCAACGCGGACGGCTCCGCCGCCGTCATCACGAACTGGTAGTTGCCCTGGAGGCCGCCCCAGACGCGCCCGGCGGTGCAAAAGGCCCCGGGCAACCCTCCAGTGGGGTGGCTTCATTCGAGTCCCCAGCGGCGCACGTGCGCCGGCACGATCCGGAACATGACGCGGTCGGGTGGCATCGCGCGGGCCATCCACAGCCGCTCGAGGCGGGGGTACTTGGCGTGGAAGCGCTCGACGAGCGCGCGCCGTTCCGGGGTATCCGGCAAGAACTCCGCCTTGCCGAGCACGGTCACGCCGCGCTCGTCGCCTCCGCCCGACCCCGCTTCGGCGACTACGCAGACCCGGGCGTCGCGACGCAGGTTGCGGACCTTGTGGGTGCCCTCGACGCTGATCATGGTCAGGCCGGCCGCGTCGTGCAGGAACCACATCGGCATCGCCAGTGGCGCGCCGTCGGCCTGCACGGTGGCGAGGATCGCGACGTCCTTGGTGGCGAGAAAGCGCTGGATGCGAGCCTCACCGAGCGTCATCGCCCTCACGCTCCTTTCGACGGCCGGTGCTATCCTGCCATGCCGTGAGCCCGATGCGCTTCGGCTGGCTGACCCTCGGACATTCACCGTCCGGCGAGGCCGATCACGCCGCCATTCACGAGCAGGTGGCGCAGGCCTGCTTCGCGGAGACGGCGGGCTTCGACGGCATCTGGCTGACCGAGCACAACTTCACGGGCGAGAGCGTGTACTG
>Ga0137409_10001701_pt1 | contig 23838 bp, 22 predicted proteins | sample CZODoug1_16funga_FD_122059 | JGI IMG/M metagenome (GOLD analysis project Ga0137409, IMG submission 122059) | Vadose zone soil fungal communities from Angelo Coast Range Reserve, California, USA - CZODoug1_16fungal (Hybrid Assembly) | ecosystem: Environmental > Terrestrial > Soil > Vadose zone...
ACTCTGGCTCTGATGAGCGTGTGTTTCCCGATCTTTCTTGTGACGGGCTATACCGCGCTTTACTGGGCATGGGGGCGAGCCAACCTTCAAGCCGCTCAGCCTTATCTTCCGTGGGCCAGGAATTTCGGAATGCTGGCGATGCTCGGAGCGGCAATCGCACTTGGAATTTTGTTCTCGTCGAAAACTTTCCCGCTTCCACCGAAGACTCGTCTTTGGCTTTCGCTCCTTGCCACGGTCACGATTGGTTTCTTTTCCGAGTTTAGAAACGAAGGTAAGTTCTTTTTCAAGAACCTCGGGCATTTCTTCGGACCCGGAACCTGGATTCACAAGGGATTGAATCAAATGCTCGCTTCTTCCGGAGATTTTCTGTACCGGCTGGAGTTCTCCCACTGGAACGATTTTCTTTTGGGGCCAGCGATCGTCAGCATTTTGTTTTCGCTCGCTTTCATCAAGATCTACGGAGCCTTTCAGAATGTGGATACGATTCGCCTGAGCTCACCAACCTCGATCGCGGCGCGAGCGATTTCCCTCTGATACGCAACCGGTTCGGCCTTGGACGATACGCCCCAATGGCAGGACAGGGTCACAAGATCGACCTTTGTTCGCAACGCGCGAACATCCTCGCGCATGGCTTCGAGCTCGGCTGGGTCTGCGAATGTGTGCGTGATCGGCTCGGCACCGGGCATTTCGAGTGCCCGCGGACCTGGCTCGTAAACCGCATGCGCCTTGATTGTCGCGCATCCGGGACTGTTTGCCGAAGCCGCGTGATTGCTCGGCCAGAACACCGACGTGTAGCTCAGGAAGCCGAAACGAACGCCGTTCTTCTCGATGATCACCGGCCGCCTTGCCTCGGCGAGCGTTTCGCCGACGCCGCAATGAAGGATCCCGACTGCGTCCAGTGCCTTGACGCTGGCAACCGCCGCGCTCGCCGGATAGGCCACGTTGCTGGCACAGCTCACGCCGACATAGCCTGCCTTCTTGAGCGCGGGACCCACCTTGGCTCCCGAGTGGCGCCAACCGGCTTTGTGCGGAATGTCCGGCTGCGCGGGATTCGCCGATGGCTCCGCAAGAGGTCCTTCCAGCTGGCCAAACACGACATCTGCCGAAGACAACATCTCGCGCACATTGGCGAATGCACTATAGGGATCCGGCCGGTTCTGGATGTTGGTGTCGCCCAGGATAAGAAGCGTTTGATCCATGTGCTGTTCCTTTTGCAATGTTGGCTTTGAAGTTGAGGTGGAGCTGAAGGTCATGCGGCGCTTTCGGCGGAACGCGGCGCCGCTGCCGCCATTTCGCCCTCGCGTACCGGCGCGATCGACTCCAGCGAACGCTGGTTGGTTTCGATTCCGAACAAGAGAACGCCAAGCGCCAGCAGGAGATAAAGCGACGAGATCGCGTAAAGCACCGACGGCAGACCATACGCGTCGTAAAGCGACACGACGATATAGGGTGAACCGATGACCGCGATCCGTCCCGTCATCTGCGCGATGCCGGAGCCGCGGAAACGATACTCCGTCGCGAACAATTCCGGCGTATAGCCGCCGAGACCGAAGCCGATCATCAGGCTCATGCCGCCCTGGAGCAGGAAGCCGAATACCAGAACCCAGGTCGGATCGGTTTGCTGCGAATAGGCCAGCGCAAACACGCCGCACCATAATGCCGCAAATAACGTGCCCCGCCGCCGTCCGATCCAGTCGGAGGTCAGCATGCCGACCAGCGGTCCCAGCGAGCTCCCGAGCGCCATGACGGTCGCGAAGCCAAGCGATTTGGTGACGCTCATGCCTTGCTTGACGAAGAAGGTCGGCACCCAATACGAGAAGCTATAGGAGCCAACCAGGCACGTGATGCAAACTGCCATCGCGAGCAAGGTGCGGGCTATCACTCCACGCGAGAACAACACAGAGATCGGTACCCAAACCGGGGACGACGCCGCGACCGCAGTCACCGCTGGAAGCGGTCCCGTCTTCGAGGCCTCGGCCTCGATTTCCTGCATGATCTTCTCGGCTTCCTCGTAACGCCCGCGCGATTCCAGCCAGCGCGGCGATTCCGGCAGCTTGCGGCGCAAGAACCAGACCCACAATGCGCCAAGGCCGCCGACCAGATACATCGGCCGCCATCCGAACGCGGGAATGACGAACAGTCCGGTGAAATTGACGGCAAATGTCGATGCCATCGACACCACGCTGATCAGGCCCAGCGCCCAGCCACGCCGTTGCGGCGGCACGAATTCGCTGACCATCCCATAACCGCAGACATATTCCGCGCCGATTCCAATGCCCATGATAAAGCGCATCGCGGTCAGCCATGCCATCGACGGCGCAAGCATCGAGAACAGGCACATGCTGCCGAAGATCAGCAGGTTGAACTGATAGGCAAACCGCCGGCCAAATCGATCGCCGACCAGTCCGGTCATCAGCGCACCGACGGCGAGTCCTGCAAAAGTAATGGAAATGTAATGGGCGTTCATCTCCATCGTCGACCAGCCCTCTTTCACGAGGGCGCCCAACACGCCAGCCGCCATCTGGTTGTCAAAACCGTCGAAGAACATCCCGAGCCCGATAAGGCTGAGGATTCGCCACTGAAATGACCCCATCGGCAGGCGGTCCAGCCGTCCCGCGGCATTAACTGACGTCGTCATTGAAGGCGTTTCTCCCGTAAGTTCCGGCATCGAAGGCCGTGTTCTGCGGCTAAAATAGGCCGAACGGTCCCGGCCGAGTATGCTAATTTACTCATCGTCATGATGACTTATCCTGAGAGCAAAGGCGTGGACGTGCGGTGCAGGCCTTCAGATCAAGGCTGGAGGTGCTGATGAGCCGGAAGCTACCTCCGCTCAACGCCCTTCGCGCTTTCGAAGTCGCCGCCCGGTCCGGAAACTTCACCCAGGCAGCGAAAAGCCTGAACGTCTCGCAAGGCGCGGTGAGCCGGCACATTGCCCAGCTCGAGGCCTTTCTGGGCCTGCGCCTGTTTGTCCGTAGCCAGCGCGACGTCAAACTCACTCCGCAAGGCCAGGAATACGCACAGGTCATCCGCGAGGCTTTCGACCGCATTGAATTTGCAACCCAGGCCAAACGCCTGGAAACAAAAAATCGTGTGGTCCGAATACGGTTGTTTCCAACCGTCGCGATGAAATGGCTGGTCGGGCGGCTCACCCGTTTTCATGCGCTTCATCCCACCATCAACGTCCAGGTCACGATCGCCAACGATCTCGTGGACGTGAGTGCCGAAGAGATCGACTTTACCATCCAGATCCCGGCCATCCCGAAACGCGGCATTCGTTACGACACCCTGTTTCCGATCGAATTGCTTCCGGTTTGCAGCCCGTCCGAACTCAGCAGCGCTCTGGCCGACCCGCGCGACCTGCTCGACCGCACCCTTCTGCATTCGATGAAACGACCGCACGACTGGCGGATCTGGTTCGACGCGGCGAACGTCGCCCCCTCTAGCCTTCGCGAGGGATTGTCGTTCGGAAATTCCTCACTTGCCTATCAGGCCGCGATCGATGGGCTTGGCGTCGCCATGGCCCATGTCGAACTGATTCAGGATGATCTCAATGCGGGACGTCTGGTTGCGGTCTATCCGCTGGTGGTGCGAACGGCGGACAACTACCGCCTGGTCGGCCGCGAAGCGGATTCCGGTCGTCCGGAAGTTGCCGCTTTCCGCGACTGGCTGCTGTCCGAGACGAAGATCGACCGGACGAAAAATGCTGTTGTGCCGGCGTCTGTCGAGGATTCGAAATTGCACCCCACCCCGTTAGGCGGCTGAAGTGAACAAATAACGTTTTCCAGGCCAGGCCGATCGATCGAGAGACGACTGCCCTTTCCTACCTGGCCTTCTCATGATCCGTCAGATAGGACGGCAAATCGGGGCGACGGCTCTTCGCCAGAAGCTCAAAACGATCCAACCACCGCGACATGGCGGCCTGCAGATGCTCACGCAGGCAGGCGGTTGCCCTTTTGAGTTTATCGTCGAGCAGAAACCCGATGATTTCCTTATGTTCCTGGAATGCCGTTTCCGTCGTCTTTTGAGGCACAATCAAATCGGAATCCAGAAGATACAGACTGGGGACGAACAGAAGATGTGTTCTGCTCAGCGCATGGACGATTTCACGATTTGGACAATGATTGAGGAGATCGATGTGCAACTCGGTCTCGGCGCGGCCAATTGCCTCGATTTCGATTTGCGTGCCTGACAGGATTTGCCGGAGTGTCGCCTGCGCACGCTCCAGTTCGTCCTTGCTGATGAACCGCGCAGCCAGTCGCATCGCCTCAGGCTCCAAAATCATTCGCATCTCGAAAAGATGGCGGATCCTGTCGGTCGATACCCGTTCTGCTATCCAATGGCCGCCATGTTTGCCGACCAGCCCGATACTTTGCATGCGACCGAGAACATCGCGGGCGACCGTCCTGCTTACATGGAAGTGTTCGGCGAGTGGCGCTTCGATAATTCTCAGCGAGCCAAACAGCACCCTGACGCGAATTTCATGCTCAACTTTCTCGAACACCCGCTCCCACTGACGTCGAGGTGAAATCCGCAATTCCTGCAGTTTGGCAACCCGGCCCATGTGCTCCGGCTTCGGGCGTCCGACGATCTGGTAGCCGCGCCCATCCAGTTCCGAAACAATTTTGGCATCGCAAAGCGCCCTCAAGGCAAGCCGCGCTGGAGAACGACTGATGCCAAAGGCCTTGGCGACCTGAACTTCGAGAAGTTTCTCGCCCGGTCGGATCTGACCCTGCTTGATCATGTCCTTCAGCAGCAAAAAAGTGCTCTGCTGCATCGACACCTTCTCGGAGACGTCGTCTGAGTCGGATTTTACTGCTCGGCGCGACGGCATTTTCTGGTCGACTCGCTCGAAGGAGAAAAGATGATCTTTTGACGTATCACATCAATCCACAAAATCACGGATCCGGCGGTTGAGTTCACGGGCCGCAACCGGATCGGACGCCGTCGCCATGGAATGGCCGGCGCAGGACTCGATTCTTACGAACTCACATCCTTCGATCTGTTCGGAGGCCCAGCGGCCCGCCTCCACGGGATTGTACAAATCCAGCGGCGGCGTGGCTATCATGGTTCGCGCCCGAATGGATTTTAGCGCGGCCATGGTATCTCCCTGAAAACCGGGAGAATTTCCCACATCGTGACCGTCATAAGCCCATGACTGATAAATCCAGTCAAGCGGATCAAACCCTTGCTCGATCCAGGATCTGGTACGCAGTTTCAACGCCTGTTGAACTTCAGCGGGACTGCCAAATTCGCTGTCGACATGCGCAGGAGTTCGCGAGCAAAGCAGTTGCATGATCGAACTCCAGCTTGTCCACCGTCGATCGATTTGGTCAGGCCAATCACCGGGGTCGTCGGCGTGGCTTTGCAGGGCGAGGCGGGCCGCGTGATTGACCGCGCCCGCCCAGGCGGCCGTTTTCGCCATCGGCGTCAACGCGACGACGTTGTGCACGAGTTCGGGAAAGGAAACGGCCCATTGCAGCGCCTGCATTCCTCCCATCGAGGCTCCGATCACCAGCTTGATTTCGCTGATGCCGATTCTATCGAGCAGCAACTTTTGACTGTTCACCATGTCCCGGATGCTGAAGACAGGAAACGTCATTCTGGGCTGAACAATGGACGTCGAAGGCGAACTGGTAAGTCCATTTCCGATCGCATCGATGGCGAAGATGCGCATGCGGCGCGGATCAAGAGCCTTCCCCTCACCAATCAGGAAATCCAACCGGTGATGACTGCTGCCGATCGCGCAAAGCACGATCGTGACGGGTAATTTCTGGTCCTCCAGATTTCCATGAACGGCATAGGAGAGCTGAAAATCCTGGATGCATTCTCCATTTTCGAGAGACAGACTTTCGAGCTTCAGTGTGCCATGAGGCGCATCGATCCAACCGGATTGAAGTGGAGGATGCATCGCGGTTCCTAAAACTCGATGACCGATCGAATGTCCAGACCCCGGCTCAGACGATCAAGGCCCTCGTTGACGTTCGTAAGCCCGATGCGGCTGGTGATGTACTCGTCCAATCTCAGCTTTCCATCGAGATAGGCCTCGACCAAAAGCGGGAAGTCGCGGGCCGGAACTGCCCCGCCGTAGCTTGCGCGGGTGATTTTCTTCTCCCCCATCAGCGAGCCCCAGCGGATCGACAGCTGTTGATTGACGGGCAATTTGCCGAGCCAAACGACTTGGCCGCCTGGCCGGACAAGATCCAAACTCGACTGAAATGCTTGTGGACTACCAGCGGCCTCAAAAACATGGTCGGCGCCACGACCGTCCGTCAGATCGGAATGTGCAGATGGAAGTGAGTCGTTCGCTAGCAACGTATGCGTCGCGCCGAGAATGCTTGCCAGCGCCAGCCGGTTAGGATCGCGATCGATCGCGATGATGTGCCCTGCATTCGCAAGCCGGGCTCCCTGAATGGCGGAAAGCCCGACCGCGCCGCAACCGATCACACTCACGATTGATCCTGCCTCGACCCGCGCATTGTTCATGACCGCCCCCACGCCGGTCATCACGCCGCAACCGATCAAGCAGGCTCGATCGAAAGGAATGGCCTTGGATACTGCGATCGCACAGTCCTCGGTCACAACAGCGATTTCGCCAAACGAGCCCGAATACATCAACTGGTGCACCGGAGAGGTTTCACGGAACAGGCGTGGCTGGCCGTCGAAGTGAAACGATGCCGGCGCGTTTTCGCGGTATTGCTGACATAGAATTGGTTGCTTGCGGCAACAGTAGAAGCAGCCGTCGCAATGCGGATTCCACGACAGAACAACGTGATCGCCCACTTTGCGTCGGTGAACCGCGCGGCCGGTCCATTCGACCACTCCGGCCGCTTCATGTCCGGGCACGATCGGAAGCGGCACACCGAGATGACCTCCGACCGCCTCCAGATCCGTATGGCAGAGACTTGTTGCAGCGATCCTGACGACAACGTCCGTGTCGGCGAGATCTCCGACTGTCAGTGTCTCGATTTGGAGCGGCTCCCCAGCCGCCCGCAACACTGCAGCCTGAAACTTCACCGATATCTCCTGCTGAAATTGCCCTGCCGAAAGTTTACGCCGGAACTTTCGCTCCCTTGTAAAGAATTTTCATTGCCCGCTCGTGCTGCTTTCGATGCAGTGCGACGAATTCGGGGTCCATGTCGCGCTGAGGCATCGGTTCGTGCTCGAATGTGGCGTAATTATCCACGCCGCGCACCAATGTCGCTCCATCCTCCCCTTCGAGCTGGCGTACCGAGGTCGGCATATACCGTATCGCCAGGCCGATGCGCCGCCGCGGCGACGGATTGGGTGCAGAACCGTGGATCAGGCGGACGTGGTGCAACGACATTTCGCCAGGTTCCAGTTCCAGCATGACGGACGAATTGGGATCGACATCAACCGCGACCTCCTGACCGCGCGTCAGCATGTTATCCTTCGAGAAGGTGTCGCGGTGCGGGATTTGATCCTTTAAATGCGTGCCCGGAACAACCTCGAGAGCTCCGTTGGCCTTGTTGCTTTCGGACAGCGCGACCCACGCTGTGACGACGTCGGGACTTGATAGACCCCAGTAAGTGGAATCCTGATGCCAGGATACGAACGAAGGATCCGCTGCCTCCTTGATGAAAAAGCTGCTGCTCCAGCACAGCAGATTTTCTCCGTACAAATCCTCGATCGCATCGACGATTTTTTCTTCCCGGATCAACTCGTTGAGCCATGTGAAAAGCAGATGGGGCTTGCCGCGAAGCGAACCGCTCAGCGGCCCGCCATTGGCCCGCTCGAATTCCTCGAGTCGGCCTCTGATCTGGCCCGCGCGTTCGGTTGAGATCGCCCGAATGGGTGCGACATATCCGTCTTTCCAAAAATTCCCGACCTGGGTCTGCGACAAAACCTTGGACATCGTTGCCTCTTTACTTATCTTTGTACTTTGTATTCAATGTACGAACATTACCCTATGTCGAGCATCCCGCAAGGTCAAGATGCGGCGGCAAGGTTCAGACGCTCAACGCCGGACGAGCCGGCGGCCAAAACAACAAAGAAAAAGGGAGGACGAGATATGGCTATGGTCTGGTCGCGATTACTGGGCTTTTCCGCGGTGGCAGCTCTGATTGTCTCGACGAGCGATCCGGCCTCGGCGCAAAAGAAATACGATCTCGGTGCCACCGACACGGAGATAAAGATCGGCAACATCATGCCCTACAGCGGACCGCTCTCCGCCTACGGCGTGATCGGCGAAGCCGAAGCCGCGTATTTCCGCATGATCAACGAACAGGGAGGCATCAACGGCCGAAAGATCAGCTTCATCTCGTATGATGACGCCTATAGTCCGCCAAAAACGGTGGAGCAGGCGCGCAAGCTGGTCGAGAGCGATGAGGTTTTGCTGATCTTCAGTCCGCTGGGAACACCGACCAATTCCTCCATTCACAAATACATGAATGCAAAGAAAGTGCCGCAGTTGTTCATCTCGTCGGGCGCCAGCAAATGGGATGATCCGACGCAATTTTCCTGGACCATGGGTTGGCAACCCAACTACCAGAGCGAAGCTCGCATTTACGCGAGGTACATTCTCAGCGCAAAGCCCGAAGCCAAAATCGCAGTGCTGTACCAGAATGACGATTCCGGCGCCGACTATCTGAAGGGGTTCAAGGACGGGCTCGGCGCCAAGGCGGCGTCGATGATCGTGGTGGAAGAAGGCTACGAAACGTCGGAGCCGACCATCGACTCCCATATCGTCAAGATGAAATCTCTCGGTGCCGACACACTTGTCAGCTTCGCAACGCCGAAATTCGCAGCGCAATCGATCAAGAAAATTGCCGAACTCGGCTGGAAGCCGCTTCATGTCCTGACGAACGTCTCGACGTCGATCGGCAGCGTCATGAAGCCGGCCGGCCTCGAAAACGCTCAGGACATTGTTTCGGCGACATTCATGAAGGATATCACGGACGCCCGGTGGAACGATGATCCGGGCATCAAACGGTTCACGCATTTTCTCGACAAATACTACCCGAAAGCCAACCGTTCCGACTGGTCGGTGCTTGTCGGCTATTCACTGGCCCAAACGCTGACCTTCGTGCTGAAGAATTGCGGCGATGACCTTACCCGGCAGAACGTCATGAAGCAGGCCGCCGATATCAAGGACCTTGAACTCGACGGTCTCATTCCCGGCATCAAGGTGAACACCAGCGCAACGGATTTCGCCCCGATCGAACAGCTTCGGCTGATCAAGTTCAAAGGCGAGAGTTGGGAGAGCTTCGGCGAAGTCATCAGCGGAGGACGCACGGCCGCGAGATGAACCGGCGCCGCCCAAATTCCGCGGTGAAAGGCCGGAACCAGGAAAGATCGTGCAAACGTGTGTCAGCGGGCCCAGCTGTCGGCTGCGACCTTGCTGACATGCTGTTCGCGATTGTGCTTCACGGCGTGATTGCGCGGTCTGGCGAGGGTACAGATCACGACTATCGATCCGGCGGCTGTATCCAGTTGTGAAGCGCGAGGCCACCGTCGACAACAACCGTTGTTCCGGTCACGTAACTCGAGAAGCGATCGCAAAGCAGCGCGACGGCCATATTTGCAATGTCTTCAGGCGTGCCGGTACGTCCCAACGCAATCATGTCCTGCATCCGCGGACTGGCGTCGAAGCCTCCGCCCGGTATTGCACCAGGCGCGATCGCATTGACTCGGATCCCGGCATGCCCCAGCGCCTTGGCCAGCTCTTTCACAAGCATGGTTTGGCCGGCTTTCGTTGCGCTATAATGCGGCAGGTTTCGCGGCGTATCGGCGTGGAGCGACGTGATGTAGAGCATCCGGCCTTTGATGCCGTGTGCCATCATATGATCGCCGACTGCTTGTCCAAGGACGAATCCGGAACGCAAGCCAACGGTCAGCATCGTATCCCACTGATCTTCCGTCACTACCGTCAGATGCTCACTCTCTCGACGCCGCGGGGAAGCGCTGTGAACAAAAATCGAGATCTTCTGGAGTTCGGCCCGCGCTTTCTCGAACAGATGATGCGCGGCGGATTTCTGCGAAAGATCGGCTTCAATGAAAACGGCCCCGAGCTCTTCCGCCAACATGCGGCCGGGCCCGAGGGAGACGTCGCTGAGAACCAGCCGAACCCCTTCCGCGGCAAGCGCCTTCGCTATGCCTCGCCCAATTCCCGACGCGGCGCCCGTCACAAGCGCACTATCCCCGGCCAATAACTGCACGTCTCTTCCGCCTCGCTTACCCAGAAGGCTCCCAAAGCCGATGCAACCTTATCTGTTTACGCACTTTTTACGTACTTTGGAACAGCCTTCCAAAGCCTTGCACGTCGCCACCACTATTGCTTGATCGGATCAGATGCCAGGCCATGCTTTGATTGCTGGTGATCACGGGTATGCCCAGGGCTTGTTCGAGTTGCCCGATAATTGCGGCCGACTTTATAGCCGTACAACTGATAAAACAGACGTCAGCGGAACGACGGCCATTTTTGAGAGCCCAGTCGAAAATCATATCCGGCTGCAACGAAGCCATTTCGGTATTGGTGTTGATTCCAAGATTGGCGCCCCCGTCGACCGTAAAACTGTTCGCTTCGAGAAAAGCAGCCTCACGAGCATGCACCTCATCGATATAGGGCGTCAGTAAAGATATCCGCCCGGCGCCCAATTGCTTCAGAGCAAGCAGGATTGCGTCGGCGGTTGTAAACGACGTTATTCCCGTGGCCCTCTCGATTCGTTCCCGAATCCCTTGGGCCAGATCCGGCGCAAACGTCGAGACCGCCGTGCAGTGAAATACGATCACGTCCACTTTGGCGTCGGCCAAAAGCTTCGAAGCGGCCTCAAGGTGATCCATCATGCCGATAAGTTCAGCTCGGGAACTTCCGAGCAATGGAAGTCGCGTCACCAACATCGACGAACCGAACGGCAGCATCGCCCGCAGTTCCGGCTCCGCAACCGAGTTGCCTGACGGAATCAGGACACCTGCACGCAGACGGTCACCGTAGTCGATTGCCGGACTGGAAAGTGGCGCCATGGCTAGGAAGCTCTAGCCTCCGAACGTCCTGACAATTCCTGACAGGCGGCACGAATGTAATTGCGGTTGATATAGCCGTCAGCCGATGACTTGACCCGGTTGGGAACCGCCCTGATCAGGGAGCTGATCTCGATCAGCGCCTGGACCGCGGCCGTGCTGGCGTCGCCATCGCGAGGAAATATCTGGTCGGTCGTGTACTCATCCCATGCGCGTAAAGCGTATTCTCTGGAAACGCCGGTCTTGCGCATGGCAACCGAGGTCGAACCGTCCCGGTTCGCAAAGAACCATTGATGCGCCCGCACAAACGCCCGCATGAATTTTCTTATCGTCCCCTCATTGCCCGCGGCCCAGCGCCGGTCCACGTTCAACGATGTGAACTGGAAATAGGGCACTTCATCGCGCGGCTCGCAAAGGCTCACGAATCCCTGATCGACCGCCATATAGTTCAACGGAGCGCCCTGCAGGCCGGCATCGATTTCGCCGGACTGCAGCATCTGCCAACGCGTCAGGATCGGACCGACAGCCATCATCTTGTAGTCGCGCGGATACTCAAGCCCGCGCGCCGCCAATAACTTCATGACCAGCGAGGAGCTTCCCGCATCGAGCGAAGACACCCCTATTGTTTTTCCTCGCAGGTCGTCGAACGTCTTGATTGACCTGCCCGCAATAAAGGAAAACGGCAATCTATTGACGTTGCCGCCGATGATTTCCAGGAAGCCGCCGGCTTCACTGTCAAGAATCACGTGCTCGGTGATGCCGTAGGCAAGCTGGGCCCTTCCGTCCCGCAGACGATTGGTGACTTCGTCAACGCCTTCGTAAAGCTCGATCGTGACGTCCAGCCCTTCATCCGCGAACATCCCCTGATGTTGCGCAATCCAGACCGGCATGTTGAAATAATTCCGCGATACTGCGGTAAATATGATCTTCTCCATTTTCAAGAACTCCGACCGGCGGCCTGCGCGGTTCGACCGGAGGTCGGCACGACAGGCTCATTTGTCAATTCAATAGGATTCCTGGCACCCGACAGGATGACGATGGCTCCGCCCAGCAACAGAACTCCGGCGATCAAAAACGCGCCTGAAAAGCCGCCGGTTGCGGCCACGACATACCCGGTCACGATTGGCGCGGCCGTTCCAAACAGATTGCCGCCCATGATGAGAAGGCTTGTGGCAACACCGTTGTAGCGGCCGTCCGTGAGCAGGTCGGCGGTCAAGGCGATGTTCATGGCCATTGCCGTTGCAACGCAGGCCAGCGATATGCTGAACAGCGCCACGATCAGCCAGATCGACTCGACGAAAGGTGTTGCGAGGATCACCGACGACAGCAGCAACATCACGGCGATCAGCTTTCTGCGTTCGGCGTTCGACGAACCGGATTGTTTCAACAAACGATCGCTGAACCAGCCCAGGCCAAGTCCAAGAATCGCTGCGACGCCGTACGGTATCGCCGAGAAAAGCCCGGTCTTCAGGACATCCATGCCGCGCGTGGCAGCCAGATAGCTCGGCAGCCAGGTCATGAAGAGATAGAGCGTGTAGCCTGCACATCCCTGGGTCAACGCCAAAGCCCACATCGACGGGCTCCTGAGCAGTCCCTTCAGGGCATTTAGCTGCGTCATGTCGGTCGTGACGCACTGTGCTGTTTCTCGTCGCTCGCTGAGGATCAGATCTCGTTCCGGTTGGCTCAACCATGAGGCCAGTTCCGGGCGACGATAAAATGCAAACCAGACGATCGCCATGACAACACCCAGGGCGCCGGTGAAATAGAACGATTCCCGCCATCCAAACTGCAGGACAAGCGCACCCACAACCATCGAGCCGACGCACAGGCCCGCATGCGCTCCGCAATTCAGAAACGCCGCGGCAAGACCTCGCTCGCTTTGAGGTGCCCACTCACGGATGATCTTGCCGCCGGCGGGATAACTCGCGGACTCTCCGACGCCAAGCACCAGGCGCGAGGCAAACAACGAACCATAACTGGTAGCAGCCCCGGTCCACATTCCGGCAACGGACCAAAGCCCGAGTGTCGCGTATGTGATGGCACGACCGCCGAAACGATCGGCAAGCAACCCCATCGGAATCAGACAAACCAGATAGGTCCAGAGAAATGCCGAGAAAATATACCCCATATCGATGGGCGAAAGACTGTAGCTTTCCGCGATCGACTTCGCAGCAACCGACAGATTCACCCTGTCGAGGTAATTGATGAACATCAGAATGAACAGGCCAATATAGACGAAATATCGCTTCTTCTGAATTCCCACGACGATCCTCCGGTCTCTTGTTATTATTTGAACTTGAGGTCGTCACAATTTCACGAATTTGAGCATTGTTATAATTCATATTCATCATAAGGAATATGAATCATTCTCATATCATCAGGCCCCCCGCCGCTAGCGGAATTGTTCAGCGATAAGGGACCGCAACCAGGCGTGAGCGGGATCCCGGCTGAACCGCGAATGCCACTCAAGATCAATCGCGAACGTCACGTCGTTGAGCGGGAACGGAGAGACGGCGCAGCGGCGGGCGCTGTCCCGATCCAAGGCCCAGCGCGCTGGAATGGCGGCCACAAGATCGGTAGCTCCGACAATATGCCGGGCATCTCGCCAACTCGGCACCTGGTACACGATGTTGCGGCGCAACCCACGGATCTTCAAGGCATCGTCGATGACGTTGGTTCCGATGGTGCCCGCAACTTTCACATGCGAGAGCGATGCGTAAAGCGAGAGCGTCATCTTCCTTGCGCGTGCAGGATTGCTTTTAGCCATGAGGACGACAAAATGCTCTTGAAGAACGCGCAACCTGTTGTCCTGCTCGGGCTGACGAAGTGAACTGCCCAAACGCACGTGAATTTCGTCACCTACGATTTCGTCTTCACGAGATCCTCCCGTGAAATGAGCTGCATTGATTTGAATGCCAGGTGCCAGCCTTCGCAGCACCGGGCACAGGCGCTGCAGAAGATGGCTGGAAACATACTCGGAAATTCGGAGGTTGAACGATCGTACGGCCGTTGCCGGATCGAAGGTAGCGGAACGATCGATAGCGGATCCGATCTTCTCGAGAGCACTTCGAGTGGCATCCGCCATTTCGATGGCGCGAGGCGTCGGCTCCATCCCCTTTGAAGAGCGGACGAACAGTTCGTCATTGAACGTTTCGCGCAATCTGCGCAAGGCATGGCTTACTGCGGATTGCGTGAGACCGAGACGCAACGCAGCGCCCGAGACACTTCGTTCAGCAACGAGCGCCTCGAGCATCACCAGCAGATTGAGATCAAGACTCCTCGGGCGCATATCGGTTCACCTCTCTCTGCCTCGACCCGGGTCCGCAGGCAGAACGGCATGCCATCGACGGGCGCCCCCGTCACCCTGTTTTTTGCTCCGCGCAAGGTCAAAGGGATGTCAAACAACTCACCCAAGCGGACCGGCCACCAGCCGTCAAACTCGAAGACTTGACCGTCAACGGTCGGAAAACTGGAATCGAAAACTGTCACGATACCGCACGATTCGACCTGCCGTTGGTTCGGGGAAGTGAGCCGTCAACAGAATAGTCGCAGTATCTACATATCGCTCCAGGATGTCTCGGCGGGTCGCCACGGCCTGCGCCCGGTCGAAATCTGCCGCAATCGAAAGATGCGGATGCGTCAGTTGTACCGGGTGATGAATGGCATCGCCGGAGAGCAGCGCATGTTGACCGCCGCTCATGACATGGACGCAAACATGACCGGGCGAATGACCCGGCGATGCCTCCAGCCAGACACCCTCGCCAAGTTCGACGTCAACCCGGAAATCCGATGAAACCATCATCGCCTGGCCGGTTTCGACGACAGGCAGAACGCTGTCGGCGAACGAACCCCGGTTGACCGGCGTTGGCGGATTCTCCGCATGCAGCCGATGCCAATGCGCGTACTCATGCTGGCCCATGATATAACGCGCATTGGGAAAGGTCGGCACCCATCGCCCGTCGACCAGCCTTGTGTTCCATCCGACATGGTCGGCATGCAGATGCGTGCAGAGCACGATGTCGATGTCCTCCGGCTGCAACGACAGAGCCGACAGTTCACGAAGATAGGGCGTATCAAGCATATGCCAGGCCGGCATGGATTGCCGCTGCTTGTGGTTTCCGCAGCAGGTATCGACCAGAATGTTGTGACGAGGGGTCTTCACCACGTAACTGTGAAAGCTCAGGAACACGATCTCCGCCGCTGGATCGATGAACTGAGGCCCCAGCCAGCTACGGCCATCGGCCAATATTTCGGGAGTGATGTTCGGCATCAGCGACGTTGCCTGCATCGCAAGGCCGGGCAATTCCGTCACCTTGCTGATCTCGATCGCCCCGAGCTTTTGAGCTTTCATGTCTTATTCTTCCTTCTGCAGGCCAATCGTTTTATGGATGCTTCGCAGCGGCAAACTGCTGCCGGCAGGAAAGCGTCACAGATAATACCGGCGTCCCAGTTCGGCCGCGTCGGCCTTCAGCTTGGTGCCCCGATCCTCGTGAACGATCTGTCCGGCGCGCAAAATATAGAATCGACTGCAAGTCAACGCCGCCAGTCCGATGTTCTGCTCGACCAGCAGCACCGTCGACCGCTCCTCTTTCAGGGTTTGCAGAATGCGGCCTATTTCCTGAACAAATTGCGGAGCAAGGCCGCCCGATGGCTCGTCAAGGAGCAGGATGCGTGGAAAGCCCATCAAGGCGCGGCCGATGGCAACCATCTGCTGCTCGCCGCCGGAAAGTGTGGCGACCAGTTGGCTCCGCCGCTCGCCCAGCCTGGGGAAGAGCTCAAGCACCCATGCCAGGCGCTGCCTTACGGCGTCTGCACCGATACCCGCGCGCTTGCGCATGCCGCCAAGTTGCAGGTTCTCGAGAACCGTCAGACGGCCGAAAAGGTCGCGCATCTGCGATACCTGCACCACGCCTTTGGCAAACGTCTTGTGCGGTGCGCGTCCCGCAATGTCGGTGCCGTCAAGAACGATCCGTCCGCGGGCCGGCAGAAAGCCGCTAATCGCGTTGATCAGCGTGCTCTTGCCGCTGCCATTGGCGCCCAGCAGCGCGACAATTTCGCCGTCGTTCACTTGCAGCGAAACCCCATGCAGGATTTCGCTGCTTCCGTACCCGGTGGAAACGTTCTCCACACTCAACATAGTTCGCTGTATCCCAAATAAGCTTCCAGTACCGCCGGATCCTGTTTGACCTCGGCTGGCGTCCCTTCGGCCAGCCGCATGCCGGAGTTCAAGACGACAACCTTGTCCGACACCGACATCACGAGATCGAGCACGTGCTCCACCAGCAGAACCGAGATGCCGTCTCGCGCCAGCGCCTTGAGAACCTGGTCCAGATGCTCGATTTCCAGCGTCGTCAGTCCGACGGCGGGCTCGTCCAGCATCAGCAATTTTGCCGGGACGGCCAGCGCGCGGGCGATCTCGATAATCCGGCGCTGCCCCGACGACAGATCGCGCACCAGAACCTGCTCGAGGTTCAAGATCCCCATGAGATCTAGCAGCTCACGCGCCTTGCGGATCGCCTCCGCCTCCATCCGCCGGGCGGAAGGCAACGCGAGGGCGCCTGCGACAAGCGGCACGTTATGGCTCTGGTGGAGCCCAACCACGACATTCTCGATGACGGTCAAATCGAGAAACAGACCACCATTCTGAAACGTGCGCCGCACACCCGTCGCTGCGATCTGATGCACGGATTTTCCGCTCAACAGCGTGTCGTTCAAATAGACATGGCCGGTCGCACGGACATAGCCGCCGATCGCATTGAAAAGAGTGGATTTGCCGGCCCCATTCGGGCCGATAACCGCGCAGATCTCGCCCGGCGCGACATCAAAGCTGACATCGGACACCGCCCGCAAACCGGCAAATTGAACGCTGACATGTTCGAGCTTCAGCCGTGGGGTCATTGCGCAGCCCCAAGATGCCGTTCGCGCAGGCTCGGTATCAGTGCGCACAAACCGCCAAACAACCCGCTCGGCATGAACAGAAGAAGGCCGATCAGCAGGAAGCTATAGAGAATCTCCTCCGCACCGGCGATATTGCGCAAGAATTCCGGCGCGGCGGTCAGCAGAATCGCGCCAAGAATCGGCCCAACAACCGTTCCCATTCCTCCCACCATTACCATCGCAAAACCAAGCAGCAACTGACCCAGACTGAAACTCTCGGGCGCGACGCGTCCAAGAAGCAAAGCGAACAGTGCGCCAGCGATCGCGGTAAAGAAGCCGCTCAGGCCAAATGCCGCGATCTTGTAGCGCACGGGCGGAATGGTAAGCGAGGCTGCCGCCAATTCGCCGGCGCCGACGGATACGATGGCCCTGCCGACCGTCGAACGCGCAATGTTGCGCACCATCCAGATCGCGACGACGGTCACGGCTAGAATGAACACGTATTTCTGTCTGTCGTTGATAAGTTCTAGCCCCAAGAATTGCGGGTCCGGCAACTCCATGCCGCTCGCGCCACCCCCGATCGATCCGCTGTGCAGATAGATCCAGCGCATCAGCTCGTTGAAGGCGAGCGTGACGATCGCGAGCTGAAAGCCGGTCAGGCGCAGGGCTGGCAGACCGACGATAAGTCCGGCGACGCCGCCCGCGATACAGGCAGCAAGAAACGCGACAGGAAACGGAAGTCCGGTGTGAACCATGACGATGCTGTAGCAATAGGCGCCGATTCCGAAGAATGCGGTGTTGGCGAACACCAACTGCCCGAGAAAACCGATCACGAAATTGAAGCCCGTAGCCATCACCACGTTGATGCACATCATCGCCAGGATGTAGATGATGTAGCCGTTGGCGAGCTTGGGCGCAGCAAACAGCAACAGCAGAACCAGCGCGCTTGCGGCCAGCCCCAGCCGTTTCCCCCAGGTGCTAGACACGCGTGATCTCCGATCGCCCCAGCATGCCGGCCGGATAAACCAGCAGCACCACAAGGATCACCAAATAGGGGAAGATGTCCATGAACGAGGTCGAGATGTAGCCGCCGCAGAGCTGTTCGCTGATGCCGAGGACAACGCCACCCAGAACCGCTCCTCCGAGATTTCCGAAACCCCCGAGCGTCATCGCCGCGAAGGCCTTGAGCAGCGTGGCCGCGCCCATGTCGGGATAGAGCAAGGTGACGGGGGCAACGAGAATTCCAGCAACGGCCGCAATGGCGACGGACAGGCCCCACATGCACGCGCTGAACAGCGGCACGTTGATGCCGATCAGCGCGGCGCCGCGGGGCGAATGTGAGGCCGCCTGCATCAGCTTGCCGAGCGCACTATAGTTGAAGAAGGAAAAGAACACGATCACGAGCACCGCCGCGGCCACCATGATGACCAGGCTCTGGCTGGTGAGGACCATGTCGCCGATAAAGACGGGCGGAAAATCGAACAACGACGGCATCGGCTGGACGTCGCGGCCCCAGATCATGCGCGTCGCGCCACGGAACAGATAGGAGATCGCGATCGTCATCATCGCAATCAACAAATGCGGACGCGCTGCAATCGGACGGATGAGAAGCCGTTCGATCACCAAACCCACGCCGATCATGACCGCAACAGTCAATAGTGCTGCGACGCCGAACGGCATCTGGGCGATCTTCAGGAAGACGTAGAAGACGAACGCCCCGAGCATGAACGTATCGCCATAACCGAAATTCAGCACCGCTGTCGTGCGGTAGAGAACGGTCATTCCCAGGGCGACCAGCGCATAGATCGCGCCCTGGGAGATACCACTCAGAATAAGCTGGCCGAGCATCCGTTATTTCATTTCTTCGAAGTAGGCCAGGTTTTCACCGAGGCGAGCTTGCCGTCGAGCGACGTCATCATCTCGCCCGACTTTACACCAGCATGATCGTCAGCCGAAAAACTGATCGGAGCGGACAAGACGCCGGTGTCGAAGTTTTTCAGCGAGTTGAGCACTTCGATAAATTTTTCGCGGGTGGGATCGGGGCCTGCCTTCTTCAGGGCTTCCACCACAACTTGTGCGCCGCCGATGCCGGAGAGATCGTAGTCCCCGATGGTACCGTCGGGCGCGCCATACTTCTTGATCATCTCGACCCATTTGCTCATTTCCGGGCCGTCCGACGATCCGCCGAGGGCATGGAAGATATAGAGGTTCTTGGTCGCATCCGGATCGTCGACCCGGCGCACCGTGTCCTCATACGGCGCGCCGAAGCATCCGAGCAGCGGTGCATCGAGGCCATATTTGTGGGCCGAACGAACGAAGATCGCGGTTTCAGTCGGATAGAGGAACGACAGCACGACATCGGGCTTGGAGACACGGAGCTTTAGAATCTGCGGCGTGATATCGGTCGCGCCGCGCTCCATCGTCACATTCTCGACGAACTCGATTTTGTACTTGTCTTTCAGCAACTGAATCGCCGGATCGAGCTGCGATTTACCCCAATCGTCGGGATGACTGATGATCGCCAGCCGCTTGGTGTCCGGACGCGACATCGCGAAGTTGACCAGGGTCTGTGCAACCACCGTGGTGTTCGGCAGCGGCGAGAACAGATTGGACGCAATCGGATCGACCAGCGACGCGCCGGCCGCGCCGAGATTCATGAATGGAACGTTTTCGCGCTGCAATTCCTTTTTGACGGCCATCACGGCAGCCGTGCAAACTCCACCATGCACGGCGAATACGCTTTCTTGCGACACCAGACGCTTGGTGGCCGCAACCGCCGTGGCCGGGTTGCACGCATCGTCCTCAAGCACGACTTCGATCTTGCGGCCGTTCACGCCGCCTTGCGCGTTGATCATGTTGTAATAGGCCCGCACGCCGATCGTATAGCGGCCGAAGATCGCCGAGGTACCGGTCATCGGTGCGAACATGCCGATCTTGATAGTGTCCTTGGTGACGCCGGTTTCGGCATGGGCTTGCAGGGCCGATAACGCGGCGAGCGCGATCGCAGCAGAACTAATCTTCCATTTGAACATCTTGATCCTCCCTCATCTTTGGTGAGTTAAATTTTGATCGTTTTGTTGCAACGATCTACGTCGTCGTCATTCTTATTCGCTGTCGCCCGTCGTCGCCCAGGACGGGTATGAACGTCTTGGGCAGACCGGCTCGGGCGACCGAGCCGGTAAATCGCTCCCCAGGCAACCAGCCCTCGATCACGCGCCGCAGATCAAGCAAGGCAGCGATGTCGATGCCGGTTTCGAACCCGAGGCTTTCGACCAGATAGACCGTGTCTTCGGTGTTGATGTTGCCGCTTGCGCCTGGCGCGAACGGGCAGCCGCCGAGGCCGCCGACCGCGCTATCGAAGGCCCGCACGCCCGCGTCGATCGCCGCCGTGACATTTGCGAGGCCAAGACCAAAGGTGTCGTGGAAATGGCAGGCGACCGGTACAGCGCCGGCTTCCCTGATGACAGCCGACATCAGCCGCCGCACCTGTCCGGGATTTCCGTACCCGACGGTGTCGGCGACGATCAGCTCGTCAGCGCCCATCTCCAGATATTTTGCGGCAATCTGCAAAACCCGTGTTTCGTCCACTGGACCGGAGATCGTGCAACCGAAAGAGGTCGCGATGCCGCCTGCGATCTGCACCCGTCCCGCCGCGTGCTTCGCCAGACCGTTCCGATAATCGATAATGTCCTTGAAATTATCGAGCGACTGCTGGGTCGAGCGGCGCACATTCGCCTGATTGTGCGCCTCGCTGGCCGACAACACATAATTGACCTTGCGAAGTCCAGCCTCGATCGCGCGTTGGGCGCCTTTCAAATTGGGCACCAGCGCCGAGGCGACGAATCCCCCGAGCGCGATAGCGCCGCGCGCGACGTCGCTCGCATCGGCAAATTGCGGAACCACCGACGGCGGCACGAACGACGTGACTTCGACTTCTTCAATGCCGGCGTCACGGGCGCGACGGCACCATTCGAGCTTCTGCTCCGATGTCAGCATCTTCGCGATGAGCTGGAGCCCGTCGCGTGGGCCCACTTCACGAATATGGACGCGCTCCGTCATGGTGCTCATTTCCCCTTGAAGTCGGGTTTGCGCTTTTCGTTAAAGGCGTTGACGCCCTCACGACGATCGCTGGTCGGCACCATCCGGTTGTACGCCTCGATCTCGAAGGCCAGGCCGTCGGAGATCGACATGTCGGTCCCCCGGCGGATCGCCTGCTTGGCCTGCCGGATTGAAATTGGCGCGTTGCCGGCGATGCGCCGGACCGTCGCCAACGTGGCCTCCATGAGATCGGCGAGTTCAACGACCTCGTTGACCAGGCCCCATCGCTGGGCCTCCTCGGCCGAGAACGGTTTACCGGTCAGGATGATTTCGCTGGCCCGACGCGTTCCGACGGCGCGTGTCAGGTTTTGCGTGCCGCCCGCGCCCGGCATGATTCCCAGCGTCACCTCGGTCAGGGCAAAGCGCGCATGCCGTGCGGCGTAGATGAAATCGCAGGCCGCCGCGATCTCGCAGCCGCCGCCGACCGCGGCGCCGTTGACGGCAGCAATGATCGGCAATGGACAATTGACGACAGCGCGAACCATGCGTTCGAAGATGGCGTGCTGCGCCTGCCACTGTTCGTCGCTCATGGTGCGGCGCTCGACGAGATCGCCGCCGGCGCAAAATGCCCGCTCCCCGGCCCCGGTCAGCACCACACAGCGCAAACCGTCCTGCTGGATCTGCAGCGTTTCGAAGATCGCCATCAGATCGAGACCCATCTGCGTGTTCATCGCATTCGCCGCCGCAGGGCGGTTCATGCGAACGACGAGGACGGTGGAATCCAGCCGCTCCAGTTGCAGCGTGGGGTATGGGCCGGAAAGGAAATCACTCATGGTCTGCTCTTGAAGGTGGCATTGTGCTCGCCGAGCTTGGGCGCGCGCCGCGTCGTGCGCGGCCGCATGCCATCAAACGCAATCGGAATTGAAACCAGGGACAGGCCGTCGTCGCACTCGGCGGTTATATCGAGCGCCTTCACTTGCGGATGATGCGCCACGTCCTGTACCCCGAGCAGGGGCGCATTGGGAACACCGAGGGCATCGAGCCGGCGCCCCAGTTCTTCCGCATCGAATTTTGCGACCGCTTCGGCGACGATGGGAATGAGGCGCTCGCGGTTGACCACGCGGGCGGAATTGGTCGCGAACGCCGGATCGGTCGTCAGATCCTTGCGATCGAGCACATCGCAGAACTTCCGAAACAGATTGTCATTGCCGGCGGCGATCATCAACCAGCCGCTTTTGGTTTCGAATGCCTGATACGGCACGATCTCCGCGACACCCGAACCGTAGGGCTTGCGCACATCGCCGGCCGCTTCGAAGCCCGCGAGCGGAATCATCATCCAGGCAAGCCCGGTCTCGAACAGCGAGGTCGAGACCTGCGCGCCCTCGCCTTGCTTCATCCGGGCGATGAAGCTCGCCAGAAAGCCCATGGCGGCCCACATGCCGGAGCCCATATCGACGAGAGAGATACCGACGCGCACGGGTGGCCTGTTGCCTTCTCCGGTCACGCTCATGATGCCGCTGGAAGCCTGCGCCAGCGGATCGTAGCCCGGCTTGCGCGCCATCGGACCAGTCGCACCGAAAGCGCCGATGTCGCACCAGATCAGGGACGGCTTTTCCTTGCGGAATTGTTCCGCCGACAGGCCATACGTATCAAGGATTCCGGGCCGAAGGTTCTGGATGACCCCGTCAGCCTCCTCGAGAATCAGACGACGCAACGCCGCCGCCTCATCCGGATTGGCGAAGTCGACCGTGATGCCTTCCTTGCCACGATTGAGGGAGGCAAAGGACGAGGACATGTCGCCCCAGAACGGCGGGCCCCAATCCCTGGCGTAATCGCCGTGCTTGGGGTTTTCGACCTTGATCACGCGCGCGCCGAGATCGGCAAGAATTAACCCCGCATAAGGACCAGCTACGCTGTGTCCCAGCTCCACAACTACGACGCCCTCTAGCGGTCTTGGATGTTTCATGCCTCGCCTCAATTCGCGGCGGCACCCTATCAGCCGTCGCGAGCCCGTCAAGATAACGTTTCATTACTCCGGGTGTTTTCCGGAATATCCGCTCAGCGCGACTCTTCTATCGGTCACCGGGGTATAAACGCCGACGACAAGCAAGCTCAGGGACGCACGTCAGCGATCAGGACCAAGAGATTCTTTTGCACTGCAAAATAAGGCGCTTTTCGTTCAGATTGAGGGGTTCCCTGTCACCTGCAGCCCGCTCCAAGCTGCGTCGGCCGCCGGAAATTCGAATAGTTGGTAAAGGATTGACAGCCAATGCAGAGTCGAAATACACGTGAAACGTTTCACTGGCTAGGCTCGTTTGGTATTTGGAGGATGTATGCGGCGCGTCGGAATCGATGTAGGCGGGACTTTCACGGACGTCGTTCTGCTCGACTCGCGTTCGGGCGAGGTCTGGTCCGCAAAAGTCCCGACCACGCCCAAAGATCCCACCCAAGGCGCATTGAACGGGCTTCGCGCGATCCTGGAGCGCAGCAAATCCGAGCCCGCTTCCATCGATTTTATCGGCCATGGCACGACGATCGCCACCAACATGGTGATCGAGGGCAAGGGTGCGCTGACCGGGCTGATCACGACGGCAGGCTTCCGCGATATCCTCGAGCTGCGCCGCGGCTGGCGCCATGATCGCGCGGATCTCTACGATCTCTTCTTCGAGCGCGTCGAGCCGAAGTCCGACCGCCCGGATCTCGTTCGGCTCCCGGTACCCGTTGGGTTCGACCTCGATGACCGGGGCGAGGGCGACCAGCGCGCCGGCGGGATCGCCGGCCAGCAGCCGGGCCTGGGCCAGCGCGGGAGCGGTGGCGACCCGAAGAACGGGCTCACCGACGACGGCCGCGGCCTGCTCGGCGAGTGCTACGGCATCCCGATCTCCGCGAAGTACCCGGACGTAGGCCAGGTTGGTCGCGCACATCGGCCACATGGTGGGGTCGTCG